>CABDXV010000448.1_pt1 | contig 15049 bp, 13 predicted proteins | sample 3131821 | NCBI WGS metagenome assembly CABDXV01 (sample SAMEA5534336, study PRJEB31848) | metagenome | biome: tundra; feature: field; material: soil | place: USA | collected 2013-05 | depth 0.15 m | reverse complement strand
GCAGAGCGGTTGAATGCGACGGTCTTGAAAACCGTTGGACCGGTAACCCCGGTCCCGAGGGTTCGAATCCCTCCCCCTCCGCTCTTGGGCCGTGGGAGCTCCCGAGGGCAGCGGCGGAAGCCCGAGGGCCTTTCGGGCGGGCGACCCCCGCACCGAGGGTTCGAATCCCTCCCGGCCCGCTGGCGGCGCAGCGCGCCACCACGCTCCGACGGCGCCTGTCGCCCTCTAGACTCCTCCGCTCACGCGCCCGTAGCTCAGCTGGATAGAGCGTCGGTCTACGGAACCGAAGGTCGGGAGTTCGAATCTCTCCGGGCGCGCTAGAAAAGCCCAGTAAATAGGCATATTTTGAGTTTGGCAGTCGGGCTGGTGGCCTCTCCGTGTTCCCAATCGTGTTCCCTACGGGCCGCGGTGTGTAGGGCCCGAATCGGAGGCGAAAATAGGCGCGGTACGGCCCACAGGTCATCTGCAGGTCAAGGGCGGGAGCAATCGTCGACGCTATTTCGCGCTCTGGCGCGACGCGAATGGGCGCCACCACGCGGGAGCAACACTCTCGACCCACCCGCGACGATCGGTTCTCAAGGCGCCCAAATGCACGGCGGCCGAGCCGCGATAGCAGAAACAGCTACGAGGATTCGCAGGGCGGGCCATGCGTTGTGCAGGATGGAAGGGGCGGTCCGAAGGTGCCCAGCACGACTTCGCGGGGTCCGTCAACGCTCACGCCGCCTGCGTAAACGTTCACGATGCCAACCATGCCGCTGCGGGTGCCGGCGGCGATCAGCCCCGTGCGAACGCTGATCCGTTCCCGTCCAAAGCCGTACGTCACCCTCACGACTCCCGCGAAATGCGGGGATTGCTGGCCAAAGCTGCGGCGTAGGCCCGTCGCACACGGCGACGTGTCCTTCCAGTACATAAGAGCGCAGGCACCTCGCCACTGCCGGGCATCAACCTGCGTGAGCCAGCGCGCGATCAGCGCCGGCTCGCCAGGCGCAGCCTTTGCCTGTCGCTCTTGGCTCGCGCCGCACGCGGCGAGCGCGAGACATCCGGCGACGACCACAGCAACGCACGCGACCCCTCTGGGCACGAAGGCCTGCACTCGGCCGATGCTAGTGACGCGCGAACGCTAATGCGCGCTGTCTCTCGGCGCGAACAGGAGCAGCGCTACTTGGTGCTCACCCTGGTCGGGGATCAGGCAGCGGTGCTTGCCGACTGCTGCGGGATCCAGCGTGCCAGCGCGGTCTCGAGCTGCTCGCGCTGAAGCGGCTTGCTCAGGTAGTCGTCCATCCCCGCTTGCCGGCACTCCTCGGCGGCGCCCTCCATCGCGTGTGCTGTCATCGCGATCACCGGCGTGTGGCGAGCTCCATCCTCGCGGCGGCGCAATTCGAGCGTCGTCTGGTAGCCGTCGAGCACGGGCATTTCGCAGTCCATCAGGACCGCGTCGTAGCTGCGCTGCGCAAGCGCCTCCAGCGCCTGCTTCCCGTCGCTGACGACGTCGGCGTCGCAGCCGCAGCGCTCGAGGACGCGAACGACAACAAACTGGTTGACCGCGTTGTCGTCGGCCACCAGCACCCGCGGAGGCGTCGACCACTCGGGCAGAGCAACGTGGGCCGCGCCGCGCTGGGAGTAGCTCGCGCCGGCATCGGCGACGACCGGCAGGTCGAGCTCGACCCAGAAGGTGCTGCCGCGGTCTGGCTCGCTCTCGGCGCCGACAGCTCCGCCCATCAGTGCGGCCAGCTGGCGGGCGATCGTCAAGCCCAGGCCCGTACCGCCGTAGCTGTGCGTCTTCGAGACATCGCCCTGCGTGAACGGGTCGAACATGCGCTCCAATGCCACCGCGTCGATGCCGATCCCAGTGTCGGCCACCGCGAGCCTGATCTGAGCGCTGCGCTCGCCGCGCAGCTCCGCGCTCACCTCGACGGTGACCGACCCGTTCGCGGTGAACTTGACCGCATTCGTGACGAGGTTGAGCAGGATCTGGCGCACCCGCCTGTCGTCGCCGCCGACCCTGCTTGGTAGGTCTTCGGCGAATTGCACCTCGAACGCGAGGCCTTTCGCCTCAGCCGTGAAGCGAACCGCCGCGCAGACCTGCTCAACGGTGTCGCGCAGATCGAAGTCGGTGATGTCGAGCTCGATCCGGCCGGCCTCGATCTTCGACAGGTCGAGGATGTCGTTGATCACGCTCATCATGTGCTCGCCGGACAGGGCAAGCTGCTGCACGAGCTCGCGCTGCTCGTCGTCGAGCTTGGTCTCGCGCAAGATCTCGGTTATGCCGAGGACGCCGTTCATCGGCGTGCGTATCTCGTGGCTCATGTTCGCCAGGAACGCAGACTTCTCGCTTGTCGAGCGCTGAGCGTCGGCAGCCGCGGCCTCGAACGCGCGGCGCTGGCGCTCGAGGTCAGCACGCGCCCAGGAGTCCTCCACCTGCTGCACGGTCTGGCGCTGGTGGATCGACAACATGCGCGCCTTCGCCCCGCTGGCGCTCGCGAGTGCGCCGGCGATGTCCCCGGCCGCCTCCTGGCTCGCCTTGAGCTCCTCCAGGGCCAGCATCTGCTCGTGGTCGTCGCCGCTGCTCGCGGCGAGCTGCACCCCTTTCGCAGCGACCGCCACCGCTTCCTCGGCGCGACCGACACCTCGCAGGCAGCGCGCCTCGACCCACGCCAGCGCCGCTTGTTGCGACACGATCACCACGCCATCGAGCTGGCCACGTTGCTGCTCCAGCACCCGCCACGCCTCGTCGTAGCGACCGAGCTCGCAAAGCAGCTCGGCGCGCAACCGGTGAGCCCCGAACCGCCGCAGCACATCCGGCGGTCCCTCGGCGAACAGACTGTGGACGGCAGCCTCGGCGCGGTCGAGCTGCGCGGTGTCGGTTTCCAGACCCGCAAGTCGCCGCTGCCGCGCCGCGAGCAGCAGAGCGTCAGCGACGTTGGCCAACTGCCACGCGGCTCTCTGGTCGTCGCCGAGCTCCTTAGTGATCGCCAGCGCAACCCCCATCAGCTCGGCAGCGCGCTCGTAGTCCAGGAACGAGTAGCAGTAGATGCCGAGGCGGTTTGCGATGTTGGCCCGGAGCCTGCTGCTCGTGACCCAATCCAAGGCCAGGATGCACTTGGTCGCCAAGTCCGATGCGAGCGAGAGCTCACCCAGACGGGAGGCGTGTGCCGCAGCCAGGCTTGCCGCGTCAACGGCGGACTCGCCGTCGCCGGCCTCCTCGAACAGCGTCATCGCCCGCCGGGCGTCCGCGACCACGTCGGCGGTGCGCCACTGGTTTGAGCTCAGCCGCGTCCGGCACATCAGCAGCCGCCCGCGGTCCGCGGGAGCGGCGGCGCGCGCGAGCGCCTCGTTGATCTCGTTCAGGCACGCTGCGCGGGCCGCGGGCGTAGCAGCGCGGCTCGCACGCTCATAAAGCTCCCCATAGTCGACGCCCATTTCGCGCTCCACACGTCCCTATCGGCCGAAACGTGCCGCGACTTGCGCTCGATCAGCGTGAGGCAACGGCGCGACCCCGCCGGAGGCGGCTGTCGGTTCGCGCGAAACTCAGCGGCGCGATCCCCGAACGTCTGGCGGCTATCGATGGTGGCGTTGCGCTAGCCAGATGGTGCGCGACATGCGCCACGTGCAATCGATGCCTGAGTCGCTCGGAGCGGCTCGCTCGTCTGGCTGCTCGCCGACGAATTCGAAGCCAAGGCGCTGTGGGACACCGGCGCTTGCCACGTTGGCTTCGTCGTGATGGATCTCAACGTAGTTGATGCCGACGACCGTGAAGGCTGCGTCGGTGAGGAGCGCCGAGGCCCTCGTGGCCAGTCGACGGCGCAGGAAGGACGAGTGGATCCAGTAGCCGATCTCGAGCGTGCCCGGTCCTCGCCGCCGATGTAGCCCGCAGCTTCCGACAACCTGTCCTTCAGCGGTAACGGCGAGCACCGCATCGCCGCCGCGTAACCATTCCTGCTCACGTCTCGCGAGCATCGCGCGACGCTGGTCCAGTGACAGCGGCTCGTCGGCCCCGTGCCGGCCGCTCCGTGGCGGCCATTCCAGCTCGAACACGTTCGACCGCGCCGTGGCCGGATCGAGATCGCCCTCGATCGCCCAGGCATAGACGACCTTGCCACCCTTCTGGACGATCGTGCCGAGCGGGATCGGCGCCGATCCGTCCGGTTGACAGGAAGGCGCCGGACGGCCGATCTCCTCGGCGAACTCACGCCGGGCAACCGCCAGCAGATCCTCATCGGCGTGATCCGGCTCACCCTTCGGGATCGACCAGTAGCCCTCGTCGCTGCGCGCGAAGAACGGGCCGCCCGGGTGACCGAGCAGGATCTCCGGCTCGCGGGCCGCCACGGGACGGCGACGATCGCGTCGGACGACGTGCAGCACTGACCGATGAGGGTCGCGTCGCTACTGTTTGCCACGAAAGCCGGGCGCCGAGCACCGTCGGCGAGCTCAGATAGCGTCGGGCGTACCGGGCTGCTGGGCTGATATGCGGTTGTGGCGCCCTCGTCCAGCGTCCCGACGCGTCGCTCGCCGACATGCAGCGTCAGACAGGCACCGCCCGCCCGCCAGCGCGACCGCCACCGTGTGCCCCATCTGCGCCACCGTATGATGCTTGAAACGCCGCTGAGGGCGGTGGAAAGCGGAGCATTGGGTGTGACTGCGGGGACTATCAGCGCGACGCTGGAGCTGGCCGAGGATAAGGCATGACCACTAATCGCGCCGCCGTGCTGAACAGGCCCGGCTCGATCGTCCTGGAGGAGCGCCCGGTGCCCGCGCCCGGCCCGCGCGAGGTGCTCGTCGAGGTGAGCGCTGTCGGCGTGTGCGGCTCCGACGTGCACTACTACCAGCACGGGCGCATTGGACACCACGTTGTCAGCGTCCCCCTGATCCTTGGCCACGAGTCCGCCGGCAGGGTGGCGGCCGTCGGGTCCGAGGTCACCAGGCACGCGGTAGGCGATCGCGTGACCGTGGAGCCTGGCGTGCCGTGCGGCCGCTGCCGCGAGTGCCGTGCGGGGCGCTACAACCTCTGCGCCGACGTGGTCTTCCTCGGGACTCCACCGGTCGACGGCGCGTTCACCGACTACTTCGCGATCCATGAGGACTTCGCGTTCGCGCTGCCCGACGAGCTCTCCGATGAGACGGGGGCGCTGATGGAGCCGCTCTCCGTCGGCATCTGGGCGTGCCGCAAGGCCGACGTGCGCGGTGGCGACCGCGTGCTGATCACCGGCGCCGGACCGATCGGGCTGCTGGCAATGCAGGTCGCGCGCGCCTTCGGCGCCACCCACGTCGAGATCTCCGACGTCAACGAGCACCGCCTGGCGCTTGCCCGACGCACCGGCGCGACGCGCGCGCTGAGAGCGGGCGTGGACGAACCCGCCGAAGCCGACGCGCTGATCGAATGCTCCGGCCAGCCGGCCGCCCTGCAGACGGGCCTCGCCGCGCTGCGCCCCGCCGGCACCGCCGTCGTCGTCGGCATGGGGCCGGGGGGTACCGCCGAGGTGCCCCTCGCACTGATCCAGAACCGCGAGCTCTGGCTGACCGGCACCTTCCGGTACGCCAACACCTACCCCACAGCGATCGCCCTCGCCACGGCGGGACTCGTCGACCTCGAGGCCATCATCACCGGGAGCTACAGCCTGGAGGAAACCGAGCAGGCGCTGCGTGCAGGCCTCGACGATCCCAGCAGCGTGAAGGCGATAGTCCACCCATGAGAACCCCGACGACCAACGAGCCCAACCGGCCGGCGACGGTGCTCGACAGCTTCCGCCTCGACGGCAAGGTCGCCGTCGTCACCGGCGGTAACCGCGGCCTCGGCCACGCATTCGCCCGCGCGCTGTGCGAAGCCGGTGCGCGCGTGGCCATCGCGGCACGCGATCAGGCGCGATCCGAACACGTCGCGAGCGAGCTGGGCGTGACCGCTGTCGCCACCGACGTCACAGACCCCGCGAGCGTCGCGGCCATGCTCGACACCGTGACCAAGGAGCTCGGACCCGTCGACGTGCTGGTCAACAACGCTGGCGTGTGCTTCCATCGGCCGGCGGCCGACGTTCCCGACGACGAGTGGCGTGCGGTTTGGGACGTCAACGTTGACGGGCTGTGGAACTGCAGCCGCATCGTCGGAACGCAGATGATCCGGCGCCGCTCTGGCGTCATCGTGAACATCGGGTCGATATCGGCGATGATCGTCAACCGCCCGCAGATGCAGCCGGCCTACAACGCCTCCAAGGCGGCGGTCCACCACCTCACAAGGTCGCTTGCCGCCGAGTGGGCGCCGTTCGGGGTCCGCGTCAACGCGCTCGCCCCCGGCTACGTCAAGACGGAGATGTCGCCCGTCGATCTCCCCGAGTTCCGGCGCCACTGGGTCGACGACGCGCCGATGCAGCGCTACGCGCTCCCGGAGGAGCTCGGGCCGTCACTTCTGTACCTCGCCAGCGACGCGTCAAGCTTCGTGACCGGGTCGGTGCTTGTCATCGACGGGGGCTACACGCTGTGGTAGACAGCACGCATACGGGCGGCCCTACAGAGGGACCTCGAGGTCCCTCGGCGAGTTCGGGTCGTCTTACACGCCGCGGGAGCTCGGCGCCGAGGCGCCTGCTTCCGCCAGGGACGAGCGGTAGCGTGACGCGAGCCGCGGATCGGTTCTGAACCTCGTCCCGAGTGGCCGCGCGGCGGGCCGGCGGTCGAGCCCTCGCATCGGGGCGATTGCGAGAGCGGACGTTGCCGACGACGCGGCGGCGGGTGCGCTTCTGCTTTCACGCGCGAGCCACAGCGCGGGGTCGCTCGTTATCAACGCCCCGACTCCGTCCAACGCCGTCGTATCGCTGTCCGATCCAAACGCTCGCTTTCCGCGCAGCACGCTCACGAAAACTCCGCGGCGACCTCACACTCAAGCGGACCCTCGACGGGATCGTCGCCGTCGCCAAGATCCACGGCGGCCCGGCTACCTCAAGCCGATTCTCATCAAGCCGATTCTCAAGACCACGCTCGATGGCGCTGCGCCTCCGAACGATGGCGAGCCCCGGGCGCACCGCCCCCTGCTCGCCTCAGCCTGTTTGAGCGCTGCACGGCGGCGCAACGTACAGATACCCCAACGATTCGCGTGGGTATGCGGCGCACACTCTGGTGCCGGACCAGACGACTTCGATGTTGTAGCGCGAGTAGGTCAATGCACCGATCATGGCGACCGTGCTGCGAGTCGTGGTGTCGATCACGTTGCCTGAGTTGCCCACGAACAGGTAGCGGCCGTCCCGGCTGAGATTGAGCCAGTCGGGTTGGCCGGACACGTGCACGGTTGCGACGAGCACCGCCGCTTTGCGCGGCAGGCCGGAGATATCGAATTCGTGGACCGCGTGATTGGGCTCGTCGAGGAGCCACAGGTGCCGCTGATCGGGGGAGAGCCCGATCCCATGGGATGCCTCCAACCCGGTGTATGTTGGCGGCATGGTGAATCCGGGCACGGGGACCGTGTAGAGGACCCTGCCCGTTGCGATGTCGCTGACCTGGAATCCGAGATAGCGGTCGCCCGTCGTGAATGCCAGCGTATCTTGAGCATTGATCGTGAAGGGCCGGATGCCACGGACCGTGGCGGGTACGAGGGGTCCGATTCGCCCGACGATCTTCCATGGGCGCGTGGCGTCGGCCTCGTACAGGTAGCTGGCCGTTGCGCCCCCGAGGAACACGTGCTGTCCATTCACGCCGACAACTGTGTCATGCGGGGCGCTGCCAGCGGCGATGGTCCCGACGACCGTGCCCGTCGTCGCGGCGAGCACGTGCCAGGTATCGCCCGAGGTGTTCTCGCCGGTCGGCATGAAGATCAGCTGCCCATCGTGAGTGATGTCGAAGGAATCGATCCCGAACGGATAGGCGCGGGAATAGACGATCTTCCGCCGATAGAGGCTGAACTCCAAGAGATGTCCGGCGCCGCTCGGAAAGCCTCCGTAGCTGATGTACAGCATGCCCGTTGCAGCACTTGCGCCGATCCCGCGGACTTCGCCGACGCCGGGAAGCGGGAATCGTCCGACAAGTGACGGGAGTTTGTCAACGTTGTATACGTACAGCGCGCCAGTGGACGCGACGTACTCGTAATGTGCAACTCGGGACGGCGCTCGGCTGGGCGACGCGAACGCGACGCCGCAGCAAGCGAGCGCGCAAAGCATGATAAACGCCACCGCTCGCATGCGCATGACTCTCGTTCCCCATTCTAGGGTTTGCGCAACCTGGGCAAGCCAGCGAGCGAGAAAGCGTGGAGCTCCGAGCCGCTCCGGACGCCCAGATGCGTCAAAGACGGGCGCCGAGTCGGCCGTGTTCCCGGTCCAAGGTTGCGCAAAGGCCCACTAGCCTAGTGCGGGTGGATCACCGTGATCGTGGCTACCGGCGCTGAGGAGATGCCGCCAAGCAGATAGACCGATGGCCCGATCGTCGCGACAGCTGCGTCTGTAAGCGGGCGTGGGAGGCGTCCGGCAGGCTGCATCCGGTTGCGCTTGGGATCGAACCGTTCAATCGCGTTGCTGGGCCCGCCGGGAGCCGAGCCGCCGAGCACGTACACGCCGCCGTTCACGGTCGCGGCCATCGCGTGCGCGAGCGGCGTCGGCAGTCTGCCGACGACGCTCGCTGCTCCGCTCGCCAGGTCGATGCGCTGGATGGCGTTGCTGAAGGTGCCGGTGTACTCACCCCCTGAGATCAGGCCCCCGAATACGTACACGACGTTCCCGAGCGCCGCGACCGCCGCGTAACGCACCGGTTGGGGGAGGTGGGCGAGGACCGTGAAGTGGCGGCCGTCGCGCGTCTGCCAGACCGCTGACTGGGGGCCGATCCCATCGAAGCCGCCGACCAAGATCACGCGTCCACCGATGACCGCGGCGGTGACGTCCGCGCGCACGCCCGGCATGTGCCCGACGATCTGGCTGCGGCCGGTCGCCGGGAAGAACTGCTGGACGGTGTTGTACACCGACGTCGAGGCCCCGCCGAACACGAGAATGCGTCCGCCGAGGTTCGCCGCGGCCGAACCATGCGTGGGCAGCGCGAGGCTGCCCGCACGGCGTACGACACCGGTGGCCGGATCGACGCTCTCCACGCCCGTGACCGTTGCGCCCGCGACGTCGTGGCCGCCGAGAACATAGATCCTGCCGGCGGCCACGACCGCAACTGTCCGATACACGGGCGCCGGCAGCGAGGCGGCCGCCGCGACGGCGGCCGCTGCGCCCAGCAGGAGTACGGCGACGAGGCAGGCCACGGTTCTGCGGCCGATCACGAGCAAAGTCTAGCCGTACGGGCGGGGCAGTGGACACGTTTCCGGCGCGCCACCATCGGTGCTGTCGCGCTGTCGCGCTGTCGCGCTGTCGCAACGCGCGAGAAGCAACACGCAGATCGCGTCGGGTATCGGGAGCGTCGCCCAATCGCTGCTGACGAACCGCTGACACAGCTTGTTGCGGCGGCGGCGCGGAGCCGTGCCAGGCGCCGCGTCACGCTGCGGGCGTCGCGAGTTCCTCCACCCACGGCGGGCGGGCCCGCATCACGCGAACGAGAACAAGCTCCTCGGCCAGCTCCGTCGCAGCCTGAGGATCTCGGACAGCTCGGACTCTGTTCCGCTCGTTGTCGGTCAAGTGCTCGTATCCCCAGATCGTTGGCTGCGGTCGCTCTGGCGGGGGCATGAGGCCGGGTAGCCAGAGCAGGCACGCCAACTCCTGCTCGGCGCGGAACCATTCGCCGCGTAGACGAAGCCTTGCGAACCGTCGATGGAGCTGGGCCTCCAATCCGCCTTCGTCGGTGAGTGTCATGAGCAGCCGCAACGGCTCGGGGCAGCCGACCTGTAGCTCATTCAAACGCGCCAAAGGATCCAGAGCCCAGCCAATCTTAATCGGCCCGGCCTCCCCAGCTTGGAGGAAGTAGACGAATCCGCCCGTGCGCCCGGTCACAGCGACATGATCCTGTGGCCCTCGGACAGCCAGATCACCGATTGGTCCTTGTAGCCGCTAACTGCGCGGATACACTCGCGCACATGGCGTGGCAGACCCGAGCACTTACGGTCGCCGTCGCGAGCACGTTCGCCATCGCCCTGCCAGCCTCCGTCGCGTCCGCCGACGTGCTCATCGACACAAGCCACCTATCAGGACCGTGCATCGTCCTTGGAGTCTGGTACCAGTCGTTCTCAGGCGGACCGCGCACCATCACCGCAACGGTCTTCCGAGGCCAGGCCCGTATAGCTCGCCGCCAACTGACCGCGACGACGGCTTGGCGCTTTCATTCGCTCGCCTGCCCGTCGCCGGGGTCCTACACCATCCGCCTCACTGGAGCCGGATGGCACAAGAGCTACCCGGCTCGCGTGCCCCTCCCGTAGCCATCGGGCGCATGAACGTGCGCTCGGTCGCTCTCGCCTTGACAGTGGCCCTGCTCGTCGCGTTGGTCGCGGTGTCGGCCTCAGCGGTGGCGTCATCAGGCCCGAGTGGGCCGGTCGTCCGATGCCCGACGACCGGGTTCCTGCCTCCTGGGGCGAAGAGTCGGGCGCCGTCTCGGATCGGCGTGCTCGGCTCGCCGTCGTCGGTCCGCGGTCTCGCTGCCTACACCAACTTCGAGGAGTTCCTGGTCGGCCCGGCCGGTATGCGGTGCTCCGGGGCCGTCGGCGCGGACGGTAACGGCAACATCACCGTTTGGCCCGCGGGCCGTGCTGCGCGGACCCAGCACGCGCGCAGCGACGGGCTCACGCTCATTCTTGACCCCGCGTGTGCGTCATGTCGCGCCGCCGACGCGTGCCCGTTCTTCCCGAAGCTGGCCGCAAGCCTCGGGTTTCCCTGCTCGACAACGAGCATCCCCAAGGGCGAGGGCGTGTACCACCTGAACGCCGACGCCACGGACTTCGAAGATCCGCCCGGCGTCGCTGGCAACGGGTGGCCGAGCGGCGGTCCCGATCCCGCGAACGGCATCGACGGGGTGAACGTCGGTCAGGCTTCGTCGGTGTACCGGTCCACCTGCACGCTGCCGAAGTCGGAGCACGGGATCTGCACTATCAGTCTCAACGACGTACTGGCCCGGTACGGCCAGACGGGATAGGCCGTAAGGGGTTTTGAAACCGAACACCTTCTATTGGGGTAGAGCGCGTAGTAGGGGCTAATGGGGTGCTAATAGGGGTTTCAAGCCGAACACCCGTCCGATGCGCTCAGCGGAAGATGGCCTCCACACGCCATACGAGCGCTTGCGCTTCGGGCCATCCGACCTCCACGAAGGCGTCGAGGACCGTGAGGAGGTCTTCCAACGCGGCACCGCTTTGCACCTTGGCTCGGTGGTCCGCCAAGGTCGTTTCCACCATACGGACGACCAACGCCACCGCGAGCGAATCGAGCGTGTAGCCCACTGACTGCCCCGCGCGAATCACGCGCGCGGCTCGCGCTAGGGTCCATGTCACGTCGCTCAACACCCGCGACAGCAGCTTCGGGAAATCCAGCTGGCGCCAGAACGCGCCACCCCGAACCGTCATCGCGCCACAGCGCCGTCATATCCCAGACTCTGGTGCCGTAGACGCAGGCAGGCGATGCCCCAGGCGCGGCCAAACGCTCGTTCCCGCTCTGGTCGCCACGATCGGACTCTGAGCACTCCTGCGACGCTCATCGACGACTCCGAGTCCACCTCCGTAGGTGGGACGGACACCTCCGGCGCGGCTTGGTGCGGATGCTGGTCCTCGGGCGGCATCCTCGTGTGCAGGCGAGGCTGGCACCAGGATACGCTCGCGCCAGCCGGATGCGCAGAAAGACGACGGTCCGGTCAGCTGACCGGACCGTCGCATTCCGTCTCGTTCAGAAGGTGACGAACGCGCGGGACTGCGCCGGCTTCAGCACGGCGTTGCCCCAGAAGTAACCGACGACTGACAGGCGCCTCGTCCCACGCACGCGGCTGAGCGGGATCTGCAGGCGCGTGCTGTACGTGCAATCGGCGTGCAGGCTCGTGTGGCGCAGCTGGATCGGGGCGCCGTTGCGCACGACGACCAGGGCGATGACGCCGTCGCAACCGAGCGAGCTCGAGATCGTCGGCGGCAGTCGGAGCTGGCCCGATACGCGTACGATCAGGGCGTGGAGCGTGAGGTAGGCCTGCGGGGTGACGACGACGCCGCGCGGGTACAGGCGCACGCCCGCCTTGGTGGTGAACGTGTAGTCAGGACCGACGTAGAGTCCGTTGTCGCTGTAGGCGACGAGACGGAAGTGGTACAGCGCTCCTGACTGAAGGCCGTTCACAACGGCGGCCACGGCACGCGGGCCGAGCCCCGAGATCGTCTGTGGCCGCGTCTGCAGCCCGTAGGAGCCGGTCAGGCCGAGCTCGAAGTACCACGTCGTCGTGGGGCCCGGCGGGTTGACGGCGCCGTTGAGCTGCGCGCCGTGCGGCGAGATGTTCACGGCCGCGGCTTGGGAAACCGCGGGCAGCGGCGAGGCGGGGTTGGTGCCCTCGCCCGTCGTCTCGAAGCTCGCGCCGGAGCTGACGCTCGTGCCGTCGGCGTTGGTCGCGACCAGCCTGTAGTGATACACGGTCGCGGCGCTCAGTCCGGTCAGGGTGGCGTGGACGCCCGTCGAGCGTGTGCCTGCGCCCGCCGAGCCCGTGCTGGTCTGCGCTCCGTAGGCGGTGGTGGGTCCGTACTGGACGACGAACGTCGTGGCCTTGCCGTTGGGGTTGACGGTCGCGCTCAGGTTGGCCGAGCTCGAGTTGACGAACGACGCGTAGCCGGCGCTCACACCCGGCGGCAGCTTGGCGGTTGCGAAGGTCGCGTCGCTGCCGTCGCTCTCGCCGTCGGCGTTCGTGGCGACCACCCGGAAGTGATAGGTCGTGCCGGACACCAGCCCGGAGACCTTGGCGCTGACGCTCGTGGCGATCGTACCGGACCCGGCGGAAGCCGTCGCCGTCTGCGTGCCGTAGCCCGTCGTCGTGCCGTACTGGAACGCGTAGGTCGTCGCCTTGCCGTTCGGGTTGACGGTCGCGGCGAGCGTCGCGACGGTCGCGCCGACCTGCGACGCGCTTACCGTGCCGACCGTGGGCGGAAGCTTGCTTGCTGTGAACGTCGCGTCGGCTCCGTCGGTCGTTCCGGCCGAGCTCGTCGCCACGAGACGGAAGTGGTAGGTCGTGTTGGAGCCGAGGCCGCTCAGCGTCGCCTGGACAGCCACGGCGCCGGTGCCCGAGCCGGCGGACGTGGTCGTCGTCTGCTGGCCGTAGGCGCTGGTCGTGCCGTGCTCGAAGTAGTAGCTCGTCGTCGTGCCGTTCGGATTCACTGTTCCGGTCACCGTGGCCGAGCTGGCCGTCGTGGCCGACGCGGTGCCCGTCGTGGCGCCCGGCGCGGGCGTCGCCTCCGCGGATGCCGCCAGCACGAACGCCGCACACAGGGCAATCGCGGCCAGCGCGCTTGCAAGCTTCTTCATCAGGCTACCTCCGTCATACCCAAGCCCGCGGGGGGTTTCCCACGCGCAGATCTAGAACACGCGTCAAGCCGCCGCGATGCGCAGTGATTCCGTCGGATCGCTGACCCGCCCCACAGCGACACGATCCTGCTCGTGCACTCGATCCGCGCACCGGTCTGTGGTCCGGCAACGCCGGCGCCAACAACGCCGACGACCATGTGCACCTGCTCGAGCTCGCGTTGGAGCAACTTCCCAAGACGGCGCTTGACGGGGAGATCCTCGCGCGGTCTGACTCTGCGGGCGCGAGCCATGATTTCGCGTCAGCGTGCCGGGAGACCGGGTCCGTTTCTCGCTTGGCTACGCGATCCACGAGCGGGCCCGCGACGCGATCCTCCCCCTGCGGGAGAAGGCATGGACGAGTGCCGGAACTCGCGCGGAGCGGCACTCCGCGTTGGGGGCCGCCAATGGGGTCGCGGGGCCTGTGCGGCCGGTCAGCTCTCAGCTTCGCGACGCGCAGTGCTGGGCCGCACTCATGTCGTCTAGCGGCGCCAGAAAGCCAACCGCTGCACAGAAGCCGTGAGGATGTGGCCCCAGGTGATCTGCGTATCCTGGCGCTGTGACATCGCATCGAACGGGCTGAAGCGCATCTCGTCGCGGGTCCCGAGCTCGATCGTGCCATCGTCCCGCCGGGTGCCGTTGACGAAGATCCAACCCCGCTCGATGCGGACGTTCTCACTCACGGCCTGAGCGTACCCGACGGCTCGTGGCGCGCGGCGTCGCACTCAATGCAGCGGACCGGCGGCACGTGTCGCATCTCGCGCGTAGCGACAACGCGGAATCGGGCCATGGGTCCGGCGGCCTGGCCGATCTAGTTGTTGGTCGCGGCGGGTGCCGTGGGCTTCCCGGCGGCGTTCAGCGGGGTTAGCGGCACGAGCCGCGGCAACTGCTCGATCCGACGTGCCAACTGTTCAAGGCCCTGCCGTGTTCGTGCACGCTCGGTCGCGGCCGCGGGCCACTTCGCGTAGTAGAAGACGACCGCCTTGTGCCCGGCTGGCAACCCGCCGACGTGATGTGCTCTGAACGTGCCGTACCCGGCCGCGCGGACCCCCGCCACGCCCGGACCAACGATGGCAACCATGACCCTACCAGGCGTGTCACGAGCCGCAGGCTCGCTGCTCCAGCGCACGAGCACGCGCCCGTCCGCTGTCCGGTACGTCGTGGTCAACGACCAAGCTGCCGGCGTACTGGAAGTACGCAGTAGCGCCACCCTGGCTGCTGGTGGCAAGGCGCCGTGCGTTCGCTGGCCAACTTCGGCGGCGCGGGATGCCTGATCGCCTTGCGATGCTCATGCGGCTTGGTCGCTGTGGGCATGGTCATTCGGGTTCGGCGAGGTCGACCGACGGTAGGTCTCGCACCTGGTCCTTCGTGAACGTGAGCCGGACGCCGTCCTTGACCTCCTTGACGGCGCTGATCGGGATGGCGACGCGCTTTTTGCCCCATAGGTGGCCCTCGTCGAGCAGGACGTGGGTCACGTGATGATCGCTGGGATCGATGACGAGCCCCTGAACCTGTCCGATCGGCCCGTCCGTTGCATGAACGTGCTCGCCGCGACGCACCTCCACCTCGCCCAACGGCACGCGGTCGTAGGTGACCGCTTGGGGACCAGCACCTGCGCCGCCCATCCCGATGCCCCCCATGCC
>CABDXV010000438.1_pt1 | contig 15426 bp, 11 predicted proteins | sample 3131821 | NCBI WGS metagenome assembly CABDXV01 (sample SAMEA5534336, study PRJEB31848) | metagenome | biome: tundra; feature: field; material: soil | place: USA | collected 2013-05 | depth 0.15 m | reverse complement strand
ATTTCATCGTCGCTCCGCGTTTTGGAGCCTGGCCGGGGGTGGCGGCGGCGGCGACACTCGCCGTCTTCCCGTCGTTTGTCGCCTCCGGGCGTGACAACAACCTCGACGCGCTGCTGATCCTCCTGATGGTGCTCGCCTGCCTTGGCGGGCTGCGCGCGATCGAGACGGGGAGCTGGCGTTGGCTGGCTATCACGGCGGTGATCGTCGGCCTCGCCTTCAACACCAAGACGCTCGCTGCGTTCCTCGTCGTGCCCGGTCTGGGGGTGGCGTGGCTGGTCTGCGCGCCTGGCTCGCTGCGCCGCCGCGCCGCGCTGCTGGTTGCCGCCACGGCGGTCCTGGCGCTCGTGTCGACCGTCTGGCTGGTGGCGGTGGACGCGACTCCGGCGTCGGCGCGACCCTACGTTGGTGGCACGGTCGATAACTCGGAGTTGTCTTTGAGCTTCGGCCACAACGGATTGGGACGGGTGCTCGGCGAGCGCAACTCGCCCACGCCGACGGTGGTCGTCGTGGTGGCGCCGGGCAGCCTTCGGGCGGCGGGCGCGATCTCGTCGACTGGCGCTCCGGGGCCGTTCCGCCTGTTCGAGCTTGCTGACGGCGATCAGGGCGCGTGGATGTTGCCATTCGCGATCTTCGGGCTGATCGCGCTCGCGCTCTACGTGCGTGGCGGCGGTCGCCGCAACCCGCGACTCGCGCTGCTGTTCGTGCTCGGTGGCTGGTTCGTGCTCGAGTTCGCCGTGCTCAGCGTCTCCTCCGGCATCGTGCATCCCTACTACGTCTCCGCGCTGGGACCTGGGACCGCGGCGATGGCAGGGGCGGGCGCGGCCGCGTTAGCGGCGCTCGGCGCGCGCCGGCGCGTGTATCGGCTCCTGCCCGCCGGGGCGCTGATCGCGACGGCGGCAGTGGCGCTGATGCTGCTGCGGCGCGAGCACGACTACCTACATTGGCTTTGGCCCATCCTGATCGGCATCGTCGGCGCAGCCGTCCTGATGATGCTCTGGCAGAAGCGCGTCGTGAGGGTGGCGATCGCCGCCGGGCTCGCGGCCCTGCTGGCGGTGCCCGCGATCTACTCGGCGACGGTCTGGCAGGTGCCCGTCAACGGCACCTTCCCGACCGCGGGCCCCTACATCGAGGACGACACCGAGAGCCTCGGCATACCGCTGGATCAGATCCCCTTCTATCGAGGGCTGCTGCGCTACGTGCGGGCCCACCAGCCGCCGAGCCGCTGGGATCTCTTCACGCAGGGCGCCACGACGGCCGCGCCGCTGACGCTGCTGGGGGGACGGGTGGCGGCGCTCGGCGGCTACGGGACGATCGACCCGGTGCTCGAGCCGCGCCAGCTCGCGGCGCTCGTGAGCAGGGCCGAGGTTCGCTTCGTCGCGCTCGGCGGCGGCTATGCGAGCCGCGGCGGCAACGCCGCATCGACCGCCGTTGCGCACGCCTGCCGCGAGATCCCGGCCACTCGGTGGCGCGGTCCTCAGAACGTCGGCACACCGGGGCACCCGGACTACGTCTACGCCCGGGGGGGATGGAACCTGATCCTCTACGACTGTGCCGGGCGGACCGCGCAGCTCGCGGCCCAGCACTGAGCGGGCTTCAGTCGCTGACGTTCGCCGGCCGATACGTCGTGGATGCAACGCCACTGCCGCACGTTCCGCCGCGGGGTTACTAACATGACGCGTCAATTCGGGGGCCCGGACGGGAAGGTGAGCAGCTGATGGGTTCGAAGTGGCATGGGACCGGCCGTCTGGGCACCGTCGCCGCCGGCGGCTGCACGGCGGTGCTCGCTGCAGCCGCGGCGGTGCTCGTGGCGAGCGCCTCCGGGGCACTGCGTCCCCACGCCGCCGACGCGGCTACGCCTGCGCCGCCGGCGACGGGCGCCACCGCGGCACACACGCCGGCCCCGGCCCGGGTTCCGCTATCGCTGCAGGCCTCGCCGACCGGCCGGCGCACGACACTCACCCACCTGCCGCTCACCGGCGTAACCGACGGCACGCGAGGGGTGGCGATTCGACTGAATGGACAGCCCGCCGTGGACACACCGCGACCAACGCTGACGCCCTACACGGCGGGATCGTGGACCGACGTGGGCAACTACGAGTTCTTCCACCCGGTCTCGACGCTCGAGCCGTGCGCCAGCTACAAGCTGACGATTCCAGCGGCGACCGCCGCTGCGCGCCACCGCAAGCTCGGCCACAGCCGCACGGTCTCGTTCACGGTCGCCTGCCCGGGGATCACCGCGGTGCAGGAGGCGCTGGCGCGCCTGAGCTACCTTCCCTACAGTCTCCACGGCTTCGTCGGGGCCTCGAACGTTGGGCCGCTGACCCGCACGCTGGCCGCGAAGCGAGCGTTCGAGCTGCCCAACGGGGTGCTGCGCGCTAACGTGCGTGCCGCTCCACCGCTGAGCATCGGTACGGTCGATCCGACCACCACCGGCGCGATGGAGGTCTTCGAGGAGGACCACGGCCTGCCGCTCGGTAGCGTTGCGACCAAGCAGCTGTGGATCGAGCTGCTGGCCGACGAGACGCTGGCCAAGAAGAACCCGCAGCCGTACACGTGGGTCACCGTCACGGAGACGATTCCCGAGACTCTCGAGGTTCACGAGAACAACAGGATCGCGCTGTCGAGTCCGACGAACACCGGCGTCCCCGGAGCGACCACGCAGCAGGGCATCTTCCCGATCTATGTTCGCTACGTCGTGACGACGATGATCGGAACCAACGTCGACGGCAGCCACTACGACGATCCGGGCGTGCCATGGGTCAATTACTTCAACGGCGGCGACGCCGTTCACGGCTACATTCGCCCAACCTACGGCGTGCCGCAGTCCAACGGCTGCGTCGAGCTGCCGATCGCGACCGCGCAGACCGTCTACGGGATGCTGCAGGTCGGCGATCTCGTGATCGTCGAGTAGGACGCTCCTGCTCGTCGCGAGCCGCCGCCGCCGCCGCCTTGGCGGCCCCGGGTGGACATGCTCACGCGGGGCGGACCCGGCGCGAGCCGTCTCGCGGGTCGTCCGAGCCGCGGGCGCTCCACTCGCGATGAGCCGCGACGGCGGTGCTCGCGCCGCACGTCGCTTGCGCAGAGGTGCGGGTCACGCCAGCCGCGGGCAGCATCCCCCAGCGGCTTCGTTGGCGCTCCTCAGGCGTGCGAGTGTCTGCTACCACGCCACCGCTCTGCGGCGGATTGCCTGTCTCCTATCCGACGGCGGGCACGGCCGCGTCGCTTAGAACGACCGCCGGGGTGTCTCTTTCGAGACACCCCGGAAGTCGGGAGAGGAGAGGAGGGTCGGTCCTCAATCTGTCGGCGAGTTACGTGGCCGGCAGCTTCACCGCAACCGCTTCTCCGCGCGGTGCGGGGGAAGTAGTGAATCTGACTGTGCGAGCGATTTATGCTGCTACGAACACGCACCGCCGTACAGCGGCGCGTTCGTGGCCGCGGACGCGCAGCGCTCGCTGCTGCGGTCCGCGGCCACGCGCGTCCTCAGGCCGAGCCCCCTCCCGACGCGGGGGCCGGCTGAAGTGACGGCGAGCCGAAGCTGCCGAGTGAGGCGACGTCCGCCGGGTACACCTCGTGTCCGTGGATCGCATGGTCGCCGATCTCGAGCTCCTGTTCGGTAGCTCGAAGCGGGATCACCAGTCCGACCAGCTTCAGCAGGATGAATGTCCCGACGCCGGAGAACACGATCACCCACAGGGCGGTCTCCGCCTGCCAGCGCAGCAGCGTCGCGCTGCCATTGATGAACAGGCCGGAGAGGTAGCCCCCGCCGACGTACTCGTAGACGTTTGGATCGGCAAGCAGACCAACCATCAGGCCGCCGACGAGCCCGGCTATGCCGTGGGTGTAGATCACACCGAGCGTGTCGTCCACGTTTCGGAACGGTGGTACGCGACTGAGGTAGCGGATCGACATCCAGACGACCGTCGCACCGACAACACCGAGGATCACCGCGCCGTAGCCGTTGACGAGACCCGCCGCCGGTGTGATCGCCACAAGGCCCGTGATCATTCCGTTGACCGAGCCGATCAGGCTGGGCTTGTCCTTGTAGATCAGGTCCCACCCGATCCAGACCAGCATCGCGACGGCCGTGCAGAGGTTGGTGTTCAGCACAGCGGCCGAGGCGCTCGCGCCGGCGAAGTACGGATCGCCGCCGTTGAAGCCGTTCCAGCCGAGCCACAGCAGGCCGGCGCCGGCCGCCACCATCAGCAGGTTGTTCGGCGCGTCGATCTCGCGGTCGCGCTTCAACCGCGGTCCGATCACGAACGCGGCCACGAAGCCGGAGACGCCGGCCGAAAGGTGGATCACGTAGCCACCGGAGAAGTCCAGGGCCCCGTGGGCGCCGAAATACCCGCCGCCCCAGATCAGGAACGCATCGATCGCGTAGATGAACGTGGTCCACAGCAGCACGAACGGGATCCAGGCCTTGTAGTTGATTCGTCCGAGCACGCTTCCCAGCATCAGGATCGGCGTGATCGCGGCGAACACGAACTGGAAGTAGACGAGCGAGGCTTCGGGGAAGCGGAAGCCCGGTATGAACCCTGGGCCGGCCGAGTGGCTGTTGAAGAGCGCAGAGACGCCGCTACTCAACAGTGGGATGTAGGCCTGCGACTGTAACCCGGTATGGCCGAGCACGCTCCCCGGATTGCCGACGAGATTCGCGAAGAACGACCCCGATCCCGCCCCGAACAGGTGGACCGGGCTGCCGAAGCCCATCTTGAACGCCCACAGGACCCACGCCACGAGCACCACGGCGAATGCGATGAAGGTCAACATCATGCTGTTGACCGACCAGCGCTTCTGCATCACGCCGCCGTAGAGGATCACGAGACCGGGGACGCTCATCAGGCCGACGAACGTCGCGGCAGTCATCTGCCACGAGTTGTCGCCCGCATTGAGCCAGCTGGGGTACGGCAATAATGTGGTTGCGAGCATGCGCTCCTCCTGGGGCGGGTATGACCAGTAGCCGCTGCTGCGGCGTCCCCCGGATTTCTACGCAGCGCGCAGCCGTGCCCATACCTCCCGGCGTCGCAAATACCGCAGCCGACGTTTGTACATGTGGACGGGACCGGAGGTTCCTGACCGTTCGCCGGGCCAACCAGCCGCGGCTTCGTCCCCGGGAGCCTTGCTGCCCACCGGCGCGCAGCGCCTGCTCGGCGTGCCCTTTCGAGCCGGTCAGCGGCCTTCAATAGAGTCCTCGCATGGCGATTCGCACCACGCTCTACAGCGACCCGGCATGCCCGTGGGCCTACTCGGCCACGCCGGCACTGACCGTCCTGCGCTGGCGCTACCGCGATCAGCTCGACTGGCGACTCGTGACGATCGGCCTGCGCGAGGATGCGAGCCCGCCGGCTGCGAGCGGCTACACGCCGGCGCGCCAGGCTGCCGGATCGCGCCGCTTTCGCGATCGATACGGGATGCCGGTGACGCCGGCGCCGCGCGCTCGTACGGTCGCCACCTCGCGCGCCTGCCGCGCCATCGTGGCGACTCGGCTGGCGCACCCAGGCCGTGAGTTCGCGGTCCAGCGGGCGCTCGCCTTCGCGTGGTTCAACGCTCCGCTGCTGCTCGACGAGAACGACGCGATCGCCGCCGCGCTGGCCGGGCTCGAGGGGATCGACCCGACGGCGCTGGTCGCGGCGCTCGACTCCGACGCGGTCAGCGAGGCCTACGAGGCTGACAAGGCCGAGGCGCGCAGCGCCGCCGGCGGGCCGACCGAATTTCAGGGCAAGGCGGCGGTCAGCGACGGGCTGGTGCGCTACACGGCGCCGTCGGTGGTCTTCGAGGCCGACGGGCGAACGCTGGAGGCCGGAGGCTTCCAGCCGCTCGAGGCCTACGACGTGCTGTTGGCCAACATCGGCGTTACGCTCGTCCGCTTCGAGCCTCCGGAGGGCCCGCTCGAGCTGCTCGAGCACTTCAGCGAGGGCCTGTGCACGCAGGAGGTCGCGGCGCTGCTGGCGGGGAACCTGATCGAGGTTGACCGCGGCGGCGCCGAGGACGCGCTGATTGCGCTGGTCGCGGAGGGGCGCGCATCGCGCCAGCCGCTCGGCAGCGACGCGATCTGGCGCGCTCTCTGATTGATCGTCTGCGTGCCCGCCGCCTGCGCGGCCAGGAGATCTACGCTACGCGCGCGACGCTCGCGGAGAGGCCTCGGAGGGCCTGCTAGTTGACCGAGGGGTCCTCGGGCATCCGGGCCAGCAGCGCATAACTTCCGCCCTTGCGCCGCAGTGCGGTCGACCACAGCTGCGTGCTGTCGGTCTGCCAGAGCTCGTCGGGCGCCAGCTGGCCGACGATCCATCCCTCGTCGGTCAGCTCGCTGTCCAGCTGGCCCGGACCCCATCCCGAATGCCCGGCGAAGACGCGGGCCCGGCGCGCGCCGGCGGCCAGATCCTCGAGCTCGCAGTCGGCGCTCGGAAAGCCGACGCTGCCAAAGATCATCAGCGCGGCGAGCGTCGGGTCGAGGAAGTCGGCGAGCACGACGGCGGACTGCGGCGCCACCGGCCCGCCGTGGTGAACCGTCGAGCCGGGTTCCGACAGCAGATCCAGGACCGGCGAGATCTCGGCGAGCGGCGTCTGGAGCGGGCGGTTCAGCACCAGTCCGAGCGCGCCCTCCTCGTCGTGGGCGGCGATCAGCACGACGGTCCGCGCGAAGTTGGGGTCCACCAGCATGGGCGGCGCGATCAACAGTTTCCCGCGCAGCGATTCCATCGCCGTCAGCCTACCCTGGCGCGGCGGGCTGCTCGACGGTCGGCCAGGCGAGCGCGTTGACGTAGGATCGCTTTCGCGATGAGCACGCACGTGACACTGCCGGACGGAAACGCGCTCGAGCTGCCCGACCAGGCGACGGGCGCCGACGTGGCGGCCGCGATCGGTGCGGGGCTGGCGCGGGCGGCGCTGGCGATCGAGGTTGACGGCGAGCTGCGCGACCTCGCGCGGCCGGTCGACGATGGTGCCGCCGTCTCGATCGTGACCGCGACCGCCGACGCTGCGCTGGCCTTGATCCGCCACGACGCGGCGCACGTCCTGGCCGCGGCGGTGATGGAGCTCCATCCGGGCGTCAAGATCAGCATCGGCCCGGCGATCGAGAATGGCTTCTACTACGACTTCGACTTCCCGCCGGGTGTGTCGATCTCCGAGGACGACTTCCCCGCGATCGAGACGAAGATGCGCGAGCACGTCAAGGCGGCCGAGCCGTTCGTGCGTGAGGATCTCCCCGTGGCGGCGGCGCGCGAGCGCTTCGTCGCTGAGGATCAGCCGTACAAGGTGGAGCTGATCGACGATCTGGTGCGCGACCGCGACGTGCAGACGGTCTCGCTCTACACCAATGGCCCGTTCACCGATCTCTGCCGTGGTCCGCACGCGCCGAGCACCGCCGCGATCAAGGCCTTCGCGCTGCAGTCGACCGCCGGCGCCTATTGGCGCGGGGACTCCAAGCGCACGATGCTGACGCGGATCTACGGGACCGCGTTCCTCTCGAAGGCGACGCTCGAGGAGCACCTCGAGCGGCTCGAGCTGGCGCGGGCGCGCGATCACCGCCGCTTCGGCCGCGAGCTCGGCCTGTTCAACTTCTCCGAGCTCGCGCCGGGCAACGCCTTCTGGACGCCGCACGGCACGACGCTGTGGAACACGCTGCGCGACCTGGCCGGCGAGCTGACGCGCGCCCGCGGCTACACCGAGGTCAAGACGCCCCAGCTCTATGACGCGCAGCTGTGGCGCATCTCCGGTCACTGGGACAAGTACCGCGAGAACATGTTCATCACCCAGGACGAGGAGCGCCCGATGGCGCTCAAGCCGATGAACTGCCCCGGCCACTGCGCGCTCTACGCGATGGACCACCACTCCTATCGCGACCTGCCGGTGCGATTCTCCGAGCCCGGCCTGCTACATCGCAACGAGCCCTCCGGCACGTTGCACGGCCTGCTTCGCGCGCGCCAGTTCGCGCAGGACGACGCGCACATCTTCTGCACCGAGGAGCAGATCCGCGAGGAGGTCGCGTCGTGCCTCGACTTCGGGTTCGACGTCTACCGCATGTTCGGCTTCGAGACCAAGCTCGAGTTCTCCACGCGGCCGGAGCAACGGATCGGCGACGACGCGCTGTGGGACCACGCGGAGGGGGCGCTGGTGGCAGCGCTCGACGGACTCGGCCTGGACTACAGCGTCAACGCCGGCGACGGCGCCTTCTACGGCCCGAAGATCGACATGCACATGACCGACTCGCTGGGACGCGCCTGGCAGCTCGGCACCGTGCAGCTGGACTACAACCTGCCCGAGCGCTTCGAGCTGACCTACACCGGCGCCGACAACGCCGAGCACCGCCCAGTGATGATCCACCGCGCCCTGTTCGGCTCCTTCGAGCGCTTCATCGGGATCCTGCTCGAACACCTCGACGGCGTGCTGCCGGTCTGGCTCTCGCCCGTGCAGGCGATCGTGCTGCCGATCACCGACCACCAGAGCGACGCGGCGCGCGCCGTGCTCGAGGCGCTGCGCGACGGCGGACTGCGCGGTGAGCTCGACGCCCGCTCGGAGTCGGTGGCGCGCAAGATCCGCGACGCCGAACTGCGCAAGATCCCCTACATGCTTGTGGTGGGGGAGCGCGAGGCGGCGGCCGCCAGCGTGTCGGTGCGCGAACACAGCGCCGGTGACACGGGCGTCGTCGCACTCGGCGAGTTCGTCGAACGCCTGCGCAGCGAGACGGTGCAAAGATCGCGCTAGCCGCTCGCCCCCGGCGGGGCACCCTCGAAGGAGGCCGTTCACAGCCCGCCAACAAACGCTCGCCAGAGGACCGTCGCCCCGCTATACTCGCGCCTCTTGGCCATCGCACCAACCACCATGCCGCGGACGCACCCCGCTTGACGCGCGCGCGTGATCATTAGTGCCGGTCCCTCGTAGATTCGACCGGCGCCCGCCAGAGCGCGACCCGACCAGGATCAACGAACGCATCCGGGTTCCGGAGGTGCGACTGATCGGGGAGGACGGGGAGCAGATCGGGCTGATGAAGATCGACGACGCGCTGCGCTACGCCGCCGAGCGCGATCTCGACCTCGTCGAGGTGGCGCCGGAGGCCAAGCCACCGGTCTGTCGTGTGCTCGACTACTCGAAGTACAAGTACGAGCAGGCCCAGAAGCAGAAGGCCGCCCGCAAGCACCAGCAGCAGATCACGATCCGCGAGATCAAGTTCCGGCCGAAGATCGCCCAGCACGACTACGACACCAAGAAGGGGCATGTCGAGCGCTTCCTGCGCCACAAGGACAAGGTCAAGGTGACGATCATGTTCCGCGGGCGCGAGGTGACCCACCCCGAGCGCGGCGTCGCGATCCTCGACCGCCTGGCCGACGAGCTGGCGGAGTTCGCCATCGTCGAGCAGCGTCCGCTGCAGGACGGCCGCAACATGACGATGATGCTGGGGCCGTCTAAGGCCGTGCTCGCCGGACAGTTCGACAAGCTCACCAACGGCGCGCTCGCACCCGATGGCGTGACAGACGACGACGCGCCCGCCGCCGCAAACGGCGTGCCGGCCCCGGCGCCGGAAGCGGCCGAGCCCGAGCTCGCCGCTCCCTCCACCAACGGCGACACACCGGCGTCAGCGGTCGAGCAGACCGAAGCAACCGACGCGCAGGACGCCGCGCAGGACGCCGCTGAGGGTGCCGACGAGCCCGTCGCGGCCGACGTTGCGGACGTGGCCGAGTAGCCGCGTTTTCGGGCTCGTCTGCCATACTCCTTCGCTCGCCATGCCCAAGATGAAGACGCACTCCGGCGCGAAGAAGCGCTTCAAGACGACGGCCACCGGCAAGGTCAAGGGTCGACACGCCTTCACGAGCCACATCCTCGAGAAGAAGTCGCCCAAGCGCAAGCGCCATCTCGGCCAGGACGCGATGATCTCCGATCACGATTCGCCGCGCATCAAGAAGCTGCTGGGGTTGGGCTCGTGACACGCGTCAAGCGCTCCCTACACGCCAAGAAGAAGCGCCGCGCAACACTCGAGCTGACCAAGGGCTTCCGCGGCGAGGCGAAGTCGAACTACAAGCGCGCGAAGGAAGCGCTGATGAAGGCGGACGCCTACGCGTACCGCGATCGGCGCAACCGCAAGCGCGACTTCCGCCGGCTGTGGATCACCCGCATCAACGCGGCCGCGCGCGAGTGCGGCATGAGCTACTCCCAGTTGATCCACGGCCTCACGCTGGCCGGCATCACGCTCGACCGCAAGGTGCTGGCCGACATCGCCGTGCGCGACCCCGAGACCTTCCGCCGATTTGCCGACGCCGCCCGCGAGGCTTCGGCTGCCTGATCGCGCACGCCGAAAGCATTCACCTCCCGGGCGCCGCTCCTCAAGGACGGCGCCTTTTTTTGTGCAATGACCATCACCTCCCCCACAAACCAGCATCTCACCGAAGTTCGCAAGCTCTCGCGCGCGCCGAGCCGCGCCCGGACGGGCCGTTTCGTGGTGGAGGGCGAGGATTTCTTAGCGGCGGCTGCCGCCGCCCGGATTTCGCCGCTCTATGTGCTCTGCGCGCAGGGCCACGAGGGCGCGTCGCAGGCGGGCTGGCTGGAGGTCGTTCCGGACCTCCTTGCGGAGGTCTCGGCGCTCGGCTCCTCATCGCGGGTGATCGGCGTCTACGAGCAGCGTTGGAGCCGGCCGGTCGGACCGCTCGCCGTGGCGCTCTGGGGCGTCGGCGATCCCGGCAACGTCGGCACGATCATTCGCGCCGCGCAAGCCTTCGGCGCGGCCTGCGTGGCGCTCGGACCGGGGTCCGCGGACCCCTACGGACGCAAGGCCGTGCGCGCCTCGATGGGCGCGATCTTCGCGGTCGCGGTTGCCCGCTTCGCGAACGTCGCGGAGCTGCCGGGCAGGCTCGTGGGCTTGGACGCCAGGGCCGGCGAACCGATCCGCGGGCCGCTCGAGGGCGAGCTCACGCTGCTGGTCGGGGGAGAGCGCGACGGACTGCCCGACGAGCTGCTCGCGCAGTGCGCGGTGCGCCACCGCATTCCGCAGGTCTCCGGGAACTCGCTGAACGCCGCGATGGCCGCGACGGTCGCGCTGTACGAGGCGACTAGGATGGCCGCGGGATGAGCGCTCTCGAGCGGATCGCGCAACTGCGCGCAGAGGCGGAGGCGGCGATCGCCGCCGCCGCTGACAGCGCCGTGCTGGAGGATCTCCGGATCGCCTACCTCGGTCGCAAGGCCGAGCTCCCGCAGCTGCTGCGCGGCGTGGCCGAGCTGGAACCGGCCGAGCGCTCGGCCGTCGGCAGCGCCGCGAATGCCGCGCGCCAAGCGCTGAGCGAGCTGATCGAGGCGCGCTCGACGCAGCTCGCGGGTGCCGAGCTCGATGCCCGGCTCGTCGATGATCGCGTCGACATCACGCTGCCCGGCGCGCCGGCGTTCGCGCGTGGGCATCTGCACCTGCTCACCCAGACCCGACGCGACCTCGAGGACGTCTTCCTCGGCCTCGGCTTCAGCATCGCCGAGGGACCCGAGGTCGAGTCGACCGCCTACAACTTCGACGCGCTGAACACCAACGCGACGCATCCGTCACGCTCGCGCAGCGACACGTTCTACGTCAGCGACGACGTCGTGCTGCGCACGCACACCTCGCCGGTTCAGGTGCGCTCGATGATGGCCGCACCGCCGCCGCTCTACGTGGTCGCCCCGGGCCGCGTCTTTCGACTCGATCACGACGCGACGCACACGCCGCAGTTTCACCAGCTCGAGGGTCTCGCGGTCGACGAGGGAATCACGCTCGCCGACCTGAAGGGCACGCTGCTCGCCTTCGCCCGCGCGATCTTCGGCGAGCAACGCGAGGTGCAGCTGCGGCCGGACTTCTTCCCGTTCACCGAACCGAGCGTCGAGGTCGATGTCTCATGCTTCAACTGCACGCGCGGCCACCTGCGCGACGGCTCGCGCTGCGCGCTCTGCAAGGGCTCGGGCTGGCTCGAGATCCTCGGCGCCGGAATGGTCGACCCGAACGTCTTCTCCTACGTCCGCGAGTACGGCTACGACCCCGAGCAGGTCACCGGCTTCGCCTTCGGCATGGGGATCGAGCGGATCGCGATGCTGCGCCACGGCATCCCGGATCTGCGGCTCTACTTCGAGAACGACATCCGATTCCTCGAGCAGTTCGGAGCCCGCTGATGCTCGTGGTCGAAAGCTGGAATCACTGATGCTCGTCCCGCTCGAATGGCTGCGTCAGTACTGCGACCCGGCGCTCTCCACCGAGGAGCTCGCCGCGCGGCTGACGCTGACCGGTACGAAGGCCGAACGGTGGTTCCGCTACGGCCCGCCGTCCGGCGATCACTACGTCGTCGGCCGCGTGCTCGAGGCGCTCCGCCATCCCGATGCCGATCGCCTGCGCGTCTGCCAGGTGGAGGTCGGCGAGGCGCAGCCGGCAACGATCGTCTGTGGCGCGCCCAATGTGGCGGCCGGGCAGACGGTCGCCGTGGCGCGCCCCGGCGCGGTGCTGCCCGACGGTCGTACGCTCGGCGCGGCGAGGCTGCGGGGCGTGCTGAGCGAGGGCATGATCCTCGCAACCGACGAGATCGCCCTGGGCGGCGAGCATGAGGGCATCCTCGTGCTCGACGACGGCCCGGTCGCGGGCACGCCGCTGGGCGACGTGCTGCCGCTCGGCAGCGACGTGATCGAGCTCGAGATCACACCCAACCGCCCGGACTGCCTCGCGGTCTACGGCATCGCCCGCGAGGTCCACGCGGCCACCGGCGCGCCGCTTTCCGCGCCACCGTGGAACGAGGATCTCGGCTCGCTGGAGGGCGAGCCGCCCGGGATCGACGTGAGCGTCGAATGCCCGGAGCTCTGCCCGCGTTTCACCGCGCGCATCTTCGAGCAGGTGACGATCGGGCCCTCGCCGCTGTGGCTCGCCGCCCGCCTGCTCGCCGCCGGGATGCGCCCGATCTCCAACGTCGTCGACATCACCAACTACGCGATGCTGCTGAGTGGCCAGCCGCTGCACGCCTTCGACCTCGACCGGATCGCCGGCGGTCGGCTGATCGTGCGTCGCGCGCGCGACGGCGAGACGGTGGAGACGCTGGACGGTGCGGCGCGCACGCTCGACGGCGAGATGGTCGTGATCGCCGACGCCGATGGTCCCACCTCGATCGCCGCGATCATGGGCGGGGCGCGCTCGGAGGTCGGCGATGACACGACGCGCGTGCTGCTCGAGGTAGCCAGCTGGAACGGGGCCAACATCCAGCGCAGCGCCGTCCGGCTCGGGCTGCGCAGCGAGGCCTCGGCGCGCTTCGAGAAGGGCCTCTCCGTTGATTCCACGCTCGAAGCGCAGGCGATCGCCACAGCGCTGATGGTCGAGCTCTGCGGCGCGCGCGTGCTTCCCGGCACCGTCGACGTCGGCGGGCCCGCCGAGCCGCCGCCGGCGCTCTCGCTGCGTCCGGCCCGCGTGGCGGCGTTGCTCGGCAGCGAGATCGCCGCGCCGCGCTGCCGCGAGATCCTCGGCTCACTGGCCTTCGACGTCGATCAAGCCGGCTCTGAGGAGACGATCGGCGTGGGCGTGCCGCACTTCCGCCGCGGCGACGTCACGCGCGAGGTCGACCTGATCGAGGAGGTCGCGCGAATCGACGGGCTCGATCGGCTGCCGGCCACACTGCCGCCGCGCAACGCCGCAGCCGGACGACTGACGCACTCCCAGCAGCTGCGCCGGCGCGCCGAGGACGCGCTCGCCGGGCGCGGTCTCTCGGAGGTTGTCGGCTGGAGCTTCGCCGAGCCGCGGCTGCTCGAACGGCTGCGGCTCGACCGTGAGCACCCGATCAGCCAGGTCGTGGCGATCGAGAATCCGCTGTCGGAGACATGGTCGATCATGCGCCCGACGCTGCTCGGCTCGCTGCTCGACGCGGCGCGGGGCAACGCGGCGCGGGGCGTCCGCGACGTGGCGCTGTTCGAGTCGGGGACCGTCTACCGGGCGGCGCCGTCCGACACGCTCGCGGCGGAGCACCACGCGCTTGGCGTGCTGATCGCCGGCGACCTCGTACCCGCGAGCTGGCGCGGCGAGCCGGCGGCGGGCGCGGACTTCTTCGCCGCCAAGGGGCTCCTCGCTGCCGTGCTCGACGTGCTCGGCGTGCAGTGGACCGTGGTCGGTGGGCACTGGCCGTTCCTGCACCCCGGACGCTGCGCGTCGGTGCTCGCCGGCGGCGGAGCAGAGGGTGGGGGGCGGGCGCTCGGCTTCGTTGGCGAGCTGCATCCGCTGGTCGCGGCGAGCTGGGACCTCGAGCGCGCCGCGGTCTGGGCGATCGACCTCGGGGCGGCCACGGAGCTGGCGCCCGAGCTCGTCAGCTACCGGGCGTTCGCAGAGTACCCCGCCGTGCGCGAGGACCTCGCGGTCGTCGTGGCGGACAGCGTGTTGGCCGGTGAGGTCGTCGCCGTCGTGCGCGAGGCGGGCGGCGCGCAGCTGGCGCGCGTCGAGGTTTTTGACGTCTACCGCGGCGCGCAGGTCGGGGAGGGCCGCGTGTCGCTCGCCCTGCACCTGGAGTTCCGCGCCGCCGATCGCACGCTGACCGACGCGGACGTCGCGGCGGAGCGCCGCCAGATCGCCGCCGCGCTCGCCGAGCGGCTGGGCGGTGAGCTGCGTGCTTAGAACACGCGGAGTGTTGAGACGGCTTCCCAGAGCGCCTGCGAGGTGGGGAAGTGACTCCTAGCGTGGTCGTCATCGGCGCATCCGGCTACGCGGGCGCGCTCGCGGCGCGGCTGCTGTGGCGCCACCCCGAGTTCGAGCTGGCCGCCCTCACCGCGCGCGAGGACGCCGGGAAGCCGCTCAGCGAGCTCTATCCGCAGCATCGCGTGCCGTTGGTGCTCGAGCAACTCGACCTCGATCGGGCCGGGCAGGCCGACGCCGCGATCGTCGCCTATCCCCACGGGACGTCGGCGCCCGTCGTCGCGGCGTTGCTCGAACGCGAGCTGCGCGTGCTCGACCTCTCCGCCGACTTCCGCCTGCGCGACGTGGCGACCTACGAGCGCTGGTACGTGCGCCATCCCCATCCGGAGCTGATCGAGCGCGCCGTGTACGGGCTGACCGAGCTCTACCGCGCGCAGATCGCGGGCGCCGCGCTGGTCGCCTGTCCCGGCTGTTTCCCGACCGCGGCGATCCTCGCGCTTGCGCCGCTCGCTCAGAGCGGCCTGATCGCCGACGTCGTGATCGACGCCAAGACCGGCGTGTCCGGGATGGGCAAGCAGCCGAAGGAGGCCAATCACTTCGTCACCGTCACAGAGAACGTGCGGCCCTACGGCGTGGGGGCGCACCGCCACATGCCCGAGATCGACCAGGAGCTTGCTGCGCTCGGCGCCCCGGTGCCGGTCGTCTTCACACCGCACCTGCTGCCGATCGATCAGGGCGAGCTGCTGTCCTGCTACGTCACGCCCACCAGGGGCGTCTCGCAGGAGGAGCTCGAGCAGCTCTACTCGGGCCGCTACGCAGACGAGCCG
>CABDXV010000431.1_pt1 | contig 15625 bp, 16 predicted proteins | sample 3131821 | NCBI WGS metagenome assembly CABDXV01 (sample SAMEA5534336, study PRJEB31848) | metagenome | biome: tundra; feature: field; material: soil | place: USA | collected 2013-05 | depth 0.15 m | reverse complement strand
TACGAACCTCGCCGAACGGCAGGTCGATCTCGTCGTGGACCACCAGCACCCGCTCGAGCGGCAGCCGGTAGGCGCCACGCGCCGGACCGCCACTGCGGCCGGCGTCGTTCATGTACGTCAGCGGCTCGAGTAGGGCGACGCGCGGCCCGCCCGCGCCGGCGCGTCCTTCGCGCAGCCGCCCGCGGTAGCGCTCACGCTCACGCCCGAGCCCCCAGCGACTCGCCAACTCTTCGGCGACCGCGAAGCCGATGTTGTGCCGCGTGTCCTGATACTCGCGGCCGGGGTTGCCTAGCCCGACGACGAGCCAGTCGATCGACGGACCGCGCGAGAGGCGCAGGAGCTACTCGCCGTCGTCGCCGGGCGCCGCGTCGTCCGGGGTGTCCCCCGAGCCGTCGGAGGCCGGCGCGCCGCCCTCCGCCTCACCGACAAGTCCGGTCTCCTGCTCGATCTCCTCCTCGCCCTCGAGGCGAAGCCGCGGCGGAATCAGCGTCGCGATGACGATCTCATCCAGATCGCCAAGCAGCGTCACGCCTTCGGGCGCCGCCAGTGACGAGAGCATCAGGGTGTCCCCGATCGACATCTCCGACACGTCGTGGGCGATCGACTCTGGGATGGCGGTCGGCAGCGCCTCGACTTGCACGCTGTGGGTGACCTGCTCGAGCACGCCGCCGTCGCGCACGCCGGGCGAGTCCTCCACGCCCACCAGCTCGACCGCGACGGTGGCCTGGATCGCCTGATCCAGTCGCACCCGGATCAGGTCCACGTGCATCAACTCGCCGCGTACCGGGTGGCGCTGGGTGTCCTTGAGCACCGCCGGCGTCGGACGCCCGCCGTCGAGGGCCACCTCGAGCACCGCGCCGACGGCCGCAAGCGCCGTGCGCAGCGCACGCGCCTCTACCGCGAAGCTGACCGGCTCTCCGCTACCGCCGTAGAGCACTCCCGGGACCAGGCCGTGATGGCGCATGCGTCGCACCGACCGAGAGCCCTGGGGCTCGCGGCTAGAGACATCGAGTCGAGTCAGTGCGCTGCGTTCCATACCGGCCCGGGATCGTATCGGACCACGCCCGCCAGCCGCTCGCGTGAGCGCTCGCGACGGCTCGGGCCAGCCTCCAGGGGCGGCGCGGTCGCCCGTTGGTCGGCCGCAGACCGCCTCAGCAATCAGCGGTGTCGGCTATCTGGACGCTGACGCTCTGCAGGCTGATCGCGAGACCGGAGAGAGCATTTCCGGTGCGCTCGACCTTGACGCACTGCACCACGGGAAGGCGCCGCAGCGACGATTTCCAGGCCACGCGGGTGTCTCCCGTGCTGCTCGTCAGCGCGTAGGCCGTCTGGGACTGATAGGCCAGGATCTGGATGCGGCCGGGTCGTTTGAGCCGTCGGGCATCTGCGATCACGTTTGCCCGGCAATGGCGCTCGCACCCGTGCAGCAGCGCGAGCATCGCGCGCGCATCGCCTCGCGCCTCCGCCTGCAGCACCATCACGACGTCGTCGCGCTCGACATTCTCAACCGCCAGCCAGCGGGCGAGCAGGCCGCTGATCAACAGGAACACGATCACAGCGAAGGCGAGCAGCGGCTTGGCCCTCCGGCGGCGAATCACGCCAGCTCCGCCACGCGCGCTGCCAGGGCATCCTCGAACGCCCCGAAGTCGCCGGCCAACAACCGGTCGAGCGGGCGAGCAGGCGGTGACCCGGCCCGCGCCCAACGCGCCAGCACGCCGTCCCCGAGCTGCTCCGCGGCCTCGGCGGTGAGCACGTCAAGAATCGCCACCTCCGGCCGGTGGGCGACCTCGCCCGCGATCGCGCCGAGCGCGTCCAGCTCGAAGATCGCGAGCGCCTCGTCGTCGCTCAGCCCGAGGCGCGCTACGAGACCGCTAAGCGGCTGGCCCAAATAACCCTCGCCCGCGCCCGCTCAAAAGAGCTGGTTTTCGCCGCCGAACACCTCGCTGACCGAACCGTCGGTGAAGATCCGCCGAATCGAGTCGGTCAACAGCTCGGCGCACGGCAGCACGACCACGTTGTCGGGGGCGCCTGGCGAGATTGGGATCGTGTCGGTGACGACGACCCGCTCGAACGGCGTGTTCGAAAGGTTCTCGTAGGCCGGACCGGAGAAGACGCCGTGCGTCGCGGCTGCGTACACACTCGACGCACCGTGCTCGAGCAGGGTCTGAGCGGCTGCGCACAGCGTCCCGGCGGTGTCGATGATGTCGTCGATGATCACGGTCGTCTTCCCCGCGACCTCGCCGATCACATAGCCGATCTCCGCGACCTGCTGGGCGGGTCGCTCCTTGGTCAGCACAGCGAGGTCCGCGCCGATCTTTTCGGCGAACTTCTGGGCGAGCTTCGCGCGCCCGACGTCGGGCGCCACGACGACGATGTCCTGCAGGTGCAGGTCGACGAAGTGCTGAGCGAGGATGAAGCGCGCCGTCATGTGGTCCAGTGGCTTGCTGAAGAAGCCCTGGACCTGGCCGGCATGCAGATCCATCGTCAGCACGCGGTCCGCGCCCGCGGCCTCCAACACGCGGGCGACGAGCCGCGCGCTGATCGGCTCCCGCGGCGCGGATTTCTTGTCCTGGCGCGAGTAGCCGAACCACGGCACCACGGCGATCACGCGATGGGCCGAGGCGCCAACCGCCGCATCGATCATCAGCAGCAGCTCCATCAGCGCGTCGTTCGCCGTCAGGCCGGTCTGGGCGTTGCCGCAGGTCGACTGGACGATGAACACGTCGGCGCCGCGGATCGACTCCTCATAGCGGCAATAGACCTCGCCGTTGGAGAACGTCTTCAGGGTCGTCGGCCCAAGTTCGACGGCGAGCTTGGCGGCGATGTTCGCGGCGAGCTGCGGCGTCGCGCGGCCCGCGAACAGCATCAGCCGCTTGTCGTAGTCGATCGGGAGACTGGTGATGGCTGGCTGCGGCTCAGTCACGCTCATCCGAGAGCAGTCTAATGGTTGTCAGGCGACCGTAGATCGAGAACTGGGCGACGGCTCATCGCTGGCTGCGCCGCTCCCCGTAGCGCTCCACGTTGCGCTGTCGCGCCCTCGCGACGGCCAGCGCGCCGGGCGGCACATCACCCGTGACGACCGATCCGGCGGCGGTCCAAGCGTCGTCGCCCACGGTCACGGGCGCGACGAACGAGGTGTCAACGCCGCCGTGCACGCGCGAGCCGATCGTCGTGCGGTGCTTGGCCGATCCGTCGTAGTTGGCCGTGATCGTCCCGGCGCCGAGGTTGGAGTGCTCGCCGATGTCCGTGTCGCCGACGTAGGAAAGATGCGGAACCTTGGAGCCGGCGCCGATGTCCGAGTTCTTGACCTCGACGAACGTGCCGACCTTCGAGCCCTCGCGCAGCAGCGCGTCCGGCCGCAGGTGGGCGAACGGGCCGACGATCGCCCCATCGCGGACCTCGCAGCGCACGAGGTGGGAGTGCACGACGCTGACCGAGTCGCCGATCAGTGCGTCGATCAGCGTGCTGTGTGGCCCGACGGTCGCGGCGCGGCCGACGCGCGTGGCTCCCAGCAGCTGGCTGCACGGCTCGATCACGGTGTCCTCGCCGATCGCGACGTCGACGTCGATGCTCGTGGTCGATGGCTGGATGATCGTCACGCCCGCGAGCATGTGGCGCCGCTGGATGCGTCGCTGCGCCTCGTCGCGTACGGCGGCCAGGTCGACGCGATCGTTGACGCCCAGCACGACGGCCGCGTCGCCTGCTGCGAAGGTTTCGACCGACGCGCCGCGCGCGAGCAGGATCTCCAGCGCCTGCGGCAGATAACGCTCGCCCTGCGCGTTGTCGGAACCGACGGATTCGAGCGCTTCGAGCAGGGCCGCGCCGTCGAACGCGTAGATCCCGGCGTTGACCTCGGCGATCGCCAGCTCGGCGTCGTCGGCATCGCCGGCGAGCTTCGTCTCGGCGACGCGGACGAAGCGGTCATCGGCGTCGCGCACGACCCGACCGTAGCCGCGCGGGTCGCCGAGCACCGCCGTGACCATCGTCGCGGCAGCGTGCGCCGCCGTGTGTGCGTCAGCCAGCGCGCGCAGCAATTCGGGCTCGACCAGCGGGACGTCTCCGGACAGCACGATCACGACCGCATCACGCTCGATCCGTTCTGCCGCCGAAACCACCGCGTCCGCCGTGCCGAGCGGCTGAGGCTGCACCGCTGTCTCGACGCCGTCACCCAACTCTCCGAGCACTTCGGCGAGCCCGTCGTCGGGGCCGACGACCACCACCAGGCGTCGCGCTCCAGCCGCCCGCGCCGCCTGCACCGGCCAAGCCAGCAGCGGACGCCCGCAGAGATCGTGCGCCAGTTTCGGCCTGCTCGAGCGCATCCGCTTGCCACGACCGGCGGCAAGGATGACAACGGTGAATGCCGACATCTCTTTGAGCCTAACTAGACTTGCGGCGGCAGTAGTTGGGGGGTCGTCTAACCGGTAAGACATCGGCCTTTGGAGCCGGTTATCGGGGTTCGAGTCCCTGCCCCCCAGTGCCCGCCGGCAGGCCTAACGGCGCGGAACGCGCCCGCCGGCGTGTCCCGGCTCGCTTGCGGGTCCGCTCGATGTGCCCACCCCGAGCACACGCATCGCCTTCAACCCGAGGCTCAGCTTCTCGCGGCCGTCGCTCGAGCCGACGTCCAGGCCGCACAGCTCGCGAACACGCTCGAGCCGATAGCGGATCGTGTGGCGGTGCGTGAACAGGCGCTGTGCCGTGCCGGCGACGTTTCCGTCCGCCTCGAGGAACGCTTCCACGGTGGCCACCAGGTCGGTGGCGTACTGCTCGTCGTAGGCCACAAGCGGTTCGACGGTCTCGGCGTAGAAGCGCTGCAGCTCCTGCGGATTCTCGCTCATCGCGCTGAGCAGCAGGCGGTAGGCGCCGGTCTCCTCGAACGCGAGTACGCGGTGCTCCTGATCGCCCTCCGCAACGTTGGCCGCGAGCAGCGCCTCGTCGGCCGCGCGCGCCAGCTCGAGCGGATCGGTGGCCGGCCGGCTGCGGCCGATGACGAAGACAAAGCCACCCATACCGGCCTCGAGGTCGCGCAGCACTCCGTCGGCCGCGCGTCGCGCGGCCGCCTCATCCGCGCCCGCCAGCAGCACAATCACCTCGGCGCCAGCGTCCAGGTCGCGCTCCGAGAGCACGGCGACGGCGCTCGGTACAGCGGCGCGCGCCGCGCGCGCGGCGATCGCGCGCAGCCGCGATCGCCAGCCCTCCTGCGCCGGCGCCTGCGGGTGTGCGTGAGCGATCAGCACGGAAGCGCCCCGCTCAAGATCGCGCAAGCCGACCTCGCGAGCAGCCGCCAGCACCTCCTCTCGTCCGCTGATCTCGCGCGCAAGCACAGCGGCGACGAACACCGCGGCGGCCTCTTCGGAGGCCAGCTCCGGTGCCCGAACGCGCTCGACCTCGGACGCGATCAGCGTGCTCACGAGCCGCAGCAGCCCCGGGTTTGTCGCACCGCGCGCGCGCACGCGCAACCGTCCGACCTCGACGTCGGCGACGCGCAGCTCGATCGCGCTGACGTCATCGGCCTCGACCAGCAGCGACCGCTCGTCTGCGGGCGAACGCGCGGCGACCGCTAGCGCCTGGCCGCCGCGATCGAGCACGACGAGGCTCGCGTCCAGCGCGCGGGCGGCGGCGCGCACGACCGTCGGCAAGCCCGCCCCCGACTCGACGGCCGCGGTGATCTCGTCGAGGGCGGCGAGGTCCAGTGCGCCCGAGATCGCCGCGTCGCTATCCGTAGCGGCCCCAGATCCAGATCACGCCGCCGGCCCCGAGGAGTCCGAGCCCGATCATCGCCGCGAGCACGTAGAACGAGAGAACCGCCGCGACGAGCCGCTGCCAGGTTCGCCGGTAGGCGCCGACAGCCGGCACCAGGATCAGGCCAATGAACGTCGCCGTGCCGGCCAGCCCACATACGCCGGCGACGAGGTAGGTGATGTCGATCCTGCTCACGGGTCAGTGGATTGTCGCTTAAGCGGCAGTCGCGGTACTCCTCGCGCTCCACGAGCGCCGACTGGCCCTCAACCCGGTGCGCTCGCCGCTCCCGGGAAGGGACGTGCGGCGCGCGCGTCGACTCCGTGGTCGACGAGTCGCGAGGCCGCGCGCGCGCCCTCGAGCGGATCGTCGAACAGGCCGATCACGGTCGCACCGGAGCCGCAGACCATCGCCCGCGTCGCCCCGGCCTCTCGTGCGCAGGCGAGCGCTGTGGCGATCGACGGCGCAAGCGCGAGCGCCGCAGCCTCGAGGTCGTTGATGCCGGTGAGCGCGCTCGGTTCGAGCGCCGCCAGCTCCTCGGCCGTTCGCCCGAGCGCGAGTCGATCGGCTTCGCGATAGACCGCCGCAGTCGAGAGCATCTGCCCCGAAGGGAGCACCAGCACACCGAACGGGGCCGGGTCGGCGAGCGCCGTCACCACCTCCCCCGCGCCTCGCACCAGCACGCGTCCGGGCCGCAGCTGGCTCGCCACATCGGAGCCGAGAGCCGCGGCCAGCTCGAGCAGTAGCCGAGTGTCGCCCAGCCCGGAGCGGCGCGCCAACAGGCGCAGGGCGGCTGCCGCGTCGGCGGAGCCGCCCCCCATGCCCGCCGCGACCGGGATCCGCTTGACGATCTCGATGCGCTGCGGCGGTCCGCTCCAACCGGTTGCCTCGCGAAACGCGGCGAGCGCCGCGGCGACCAGGTTGGGCCCCTCGACGTCGGGGCAGACCGTCTCGTCTCGTTGGCCGTCGAGCATCTCCAGCTCGTCGCAGAGCGTGATCGACTGCATCACGCTGAGCAGCTCGTGCAGCCCGTCGTCGCGACGGGGACCGAGACACAGACAGACGTTGATCTTGGCCGGTGCGAGCTCCCTCACAGCGCCTCCCAGAGCGCGGCGAGTTGCGCGGGGGCGAGTCGCTCCGCCCGCTCGTCAGCCGGGCGTCCGATCGCGATCAGCGCGGCCCGCACGCGCTCGCGATCCGCACCGATGCTCAGCATCAGCGACCTCGCCATCGCCTTGCGGCGGTGCGCAAAGGCACCCTGAACGAAACGCCGCAGCTCTGGCGAGGCCGCTTCGGAGACCCGCGTCATGCCGATCAGTACCGAGTCGACGTTCGGCACCGGGACGAACACGGTGCGGGCGATCGATCGCAGCACTCGCACCTCGCAGGCCAGCTGGCAAAGCACGCTTGGCACGCCGTAGATGCGACTCCCGGGAGCCGCCGCGAGCCGCTCTCCGACATCCTTCTGCACCATCGCGACCCACCGCGTGATCGAGTCGAGCTCCTCCACGCTGCGCAGGATGAAGCCCGCCGCGATGCCGTAGGGCAGATTCGCGATCAGCTTGTTGGGGCGCGGCGCCAGCGCAGCGAGGTCGAGCGCCATCGCATCAGCGAGGTGAAGCGTGACATTGGCGAACGGGTCGAGCGCGTCCCGCAGCGCCGGCTCGAGGCGCCGATCGATCTCGACCACATGCAGATGCGCGACGCGAGGCGCCAGGTACTCCGAGAGCACGCCCAGCCCACCGCCGACCTCCAGCACCACATCGGTGTCCGCGAGTTCCCCGGCCCGCGCAATCACGCCGAGGATGTTCGAGTCGACGAGGAAGTTCTGCCCGAGCTCGCGGCGCGGGCGCACGTCGAACTGGGCGAGGCGCCGCAGACTGGGCTGCGTGGCGGTGTTCACCAGCCGAACAGCTGGGCCGCGTTGCGCTCGAGCGTCGTCTCCAGCTCGGCGGGATCGACGCCGCGCAGCCCGGCCACGAAGCGCGCGGTCTCGACTACCGCGGCCGGCTCGTTCGGCTTGCCGCGGCGGGACGCCGGCGCCAGGTAGGGAGCATCGGTCTCGACGAGCAGCCGCTCGGCCGGCACGAGCGGAGCGACCGCGGCAAGCGCGGCGGCGGAGGGATAGGTGACGTTGCCGGCGAACGAGATCCACCAGCCCGCCTCGATGCAGTCCGACGCGCGCTCGGGCATCGAGAAGCAGTGCAGGATCACGCGAAGCCCGCGCGCGTCGCGGCGGAGCACCGCGAGCGTGTCCTCGGCAGCCGCGCGCGTATGTATCACCAGCGGCTTGTCGAGCTCGCGGGCGAGCTCGATCTGAGCCTCGAATGCACGCAGCTGAAGCTCCCGCGGGGCGCGATCACGGTAGTAGTCAAGCCCTGTCTCGCCGATCGCCACGCAGCGTGGATGGGCCGCGAGCTCGCGCAGCAACGCCTCGTCGAGCTGCTGGGCGACGTTGGGGTGGCAGCCGACCGCGGCGTAGACCGATGGGAAACGCTCCGCCGCCGCGATCGCCGCGCGACAGCTCTCGGCATCGGTGCCGACGGTCAGCATGCGCACCACTCCTACCGCCGTCGCGGCAGCGACCAGCTCCGCGTCCGGCGGATCGCACGCATCGAGGTGGGTGTGCGAATCGATCACGCGGTCTTGGATGAGCTCTTGGGGAAAAGCGGCGCGAGTGCTGATACCCGGGCACCCCAGCCCGCTTGAGCGAACTCGCGCGCGGTCATCTCCCGCGCGCCGAGCGCGTCCAGCAACTCGACGGTCTTCGAGGGCATGTACGGCAGCAGAGCCACCGTGACGACGCGCAGGCCCTCTGCCAGCGAGGCCAACACGACCGCCAGCTCGCCCGCGCGGTCGGGATCCTTGGCGAGCGCCCACGGCGCGTTCTCCTCGACGTAGCGGTTGAGCCGGCGAACGTGCCGCCAGATCTCCTCGAGCGCTGTCGAGAGCTCGGCGCGCGAGAGCAGGTCATCGACGCGCCCGAAGAGCCCGGCGAACTGTTGGCGCAGCGCCGCCTCGGTCGGGACGACCGGCACCCGGCCGTCGCAGTAGCGCTCGAGCATGTTCAGCGTGCGGCTCGCGAGGTTGCCGTACTCGTTCGCCAGCTCGGCTTCGTAGCGCGCCTGGAAGCCGGCCTCGGACACCGGTCCGTCCTGGCCGAAGCTGACCTCGCGGAAGAGATAGTGACGCAGCGCGTCGGCGCCATAGCGGTCGATGATCGCGAACGGGTCGAGCACGTTGCCGCGCGACTTGGACATCTTCGCGTCGTCGGGCCCGAGCAGGAAGCCGTGCACGAACAGCTGGCGTGGCGGCTCCAGTCCGCCCGCCATCAGCAGCGCCGGCCAATAGATCGTGTGGAACTTTGAGATGTCCTTGCCGATCACCTGCAGGTTCGCCGGCCAGAGGTGCTCCAGCGACTCGCCGGGGCGCGCGTAGCCGAGCGCGGTCACGTAGTTCAGCAGCGCGTCGAACCACACGTAGAAGACGTGGCTCGGCTCCCAGGGGACGGTCACCCCCCACGTCAGGCTCGCGCGCGACAGCGACACATCGACGAGTCCGTGCGCCACGAAGCTGCGCGTCTCATTGAAGGCGTGAGCGGGCAGGACGAAGTCAGGGCGCTCAGCGTAGAGGCGCTCCAGACGCTCCTGAAAGGCGGACAGACGGAAGAACCAGGTCTCCTCGCGCTCGCGGATCAGCTCGATCAGGTGGATCGGGCAGGTGTTCTGAGGCCCGATCTCGACCTCGGTCTTGAAGTCGGCGCAGCGGGGGCAGTACCAGCCCTCATAGAAGCCCTTGTAAACGTGCCCGTTGTCGTGGACGCGTTGGAGGAACTCCGCCACCAAGCGCTGGTGTTCGGCGTCGGTGGTGCGGATGAAGAAGTCGTTGGAGAGCTCGAGCACTCCGGTCAGCGCGCGGAAGCGCTCGGCGTTGCGGTCGACGAGCTCCTGCGGCGAGACGCCGGCCGCCGCCGCGGCGAGTGTGACGGGCTCGCCGTGCTCGTCGACGCCGGTGAGAAAGAAGGTCTCTTCACCGCGCGCACGATGGTGGCGAGCAAGCACGTCGGCGGCGATCTCGGTGTACGCGTGACCGAGATGCGGCGCCGCATTGACGTAGAAGATCGGCGTGGTGATGTAGTAGGACATCAGCAAACAGAGGCTACGGCAGGCGCGGGGCAGGGGCCACGGCAGGCGGGTCGCGGCGGCTACGGCCGGTGCGCGCTCAGCCGGCTTGCGCGGGCGGACTCTCGGTCAGCGCCCGGTACAGCCGGTTGGCCGGCACGCCGGTCAGCTCGGACAGTGCCTTCGCCGCCGGACGCGGACGTGCGCCGGCGTCCACCAGCGCGCGCAGCGCGCCAATCGCGCGCTCCTGGATGTCGGGTGCACCCTCGCCCGGCGGTGCGGCGGCGACGACGAGCACAACCTCGCCGCGGGGCGGCTCGCGCTCGTAATGCGCGCCGATCTCGGCCGCGGAGCCGCGGCGCACCTCCTCATGCAACTTGGTCAGCTCCCGGCAGACGGCGACCGGGCGACCGGGATCCTTCCCGGCGAGCAGCGAGAGCGTCGCGACCAGACGCTTCGGGGACTCGAACGCGACGAGTGTCTCCGGCGTGGCCACGAGCAGTCGCTCCAACTCCGTCTTCTTGCGCGGGAGAAAGCCGACGAAGCGCCAGCGCTCGGCCGGCAGGCCCGAGGCGACCAGCGCGGCCAGGGCGGAACTCGGACCCGGCAGCACCTCAACCGAAAGGCCGGCGGCGATGCACGCCTGGACGAGGATGAAACCGGGATCTGAGATGAGCGGCATGCCGGCGTCCGAAACCAGCGCCACGACCGCTCCCGCGCGCATCCGCGCCACGAGCTCGGCGGCGCGCTCGCGCTCGTTGTGCTCGTGGTAGCTGACGAGCGCCCCGGTCACGCCGTAGCGGTCGAGCAGTTTGCGCGTGTGGCGGGTGTCCTCGCAGGCGACGAGATCGGCCGCGCGCAGCGCCGCGAGCACCCGCAGGGTTACGTCCTCGAGATTGCCGATCGGGGTCGGGCAGACGACAAGCCGGCCGCTCACGCCGTGACCCTCCGCTCGATCGACTCGCGCGCGAAGAGCGCAGCGCCGAACATGCCCGCCTCGGCCCCGAACCGGGCGGCGCGGATCGCGACATGCTCCGCCGGCATCGCGAGCGCACGCCGCGCGACCACACGCCGCGCGGGCTCGAGGATCAGCTCACCGGCGCCGGACACGCCGCCACCGATGACGACCACGTCCGGGTTGAAGATGTTGACCAGCGAGGCCAGCCCGATTCCGAGCCACTCGCCGAGCGCCGTGAGCACCGCCAGCGCAGCGGCGTCACCGTCCTGAGCGAGCTCGGTGACCAGCGGCCCATCCACCGTGCGCCCGGCGGCGAGCGCTCGCCCGAGCGCGCTTGCGGGCTCACGCTCAGCCGCCGCGAGCGCGTCGCGCGCGAGCGCGCTGCCTGAGGTGAAGGCCTCCAGGCAACCTCGGCTCGGACAGCCCGGCCCGCAGTCCGGCCCGTCGGGGTCGACGATCATGTGCCCGAGCTCCCCGGCCGCGCCCTGGGCGCCGCGGTAGAGCTCCTCGCCGCTGATCATCGCGCCTCCGACGCCGGTCCCCAGCGTCAACATCAGCGCCACACGCTCGCCGCGCGCGACTCCGTGACGGTGCTCTGCGAGCAGCGCCAGGTTGGCGTCGTTGTCGACGAAGGTGGGCAGGCTGATGCGTTCGGCGACCACCTCCGCGAACGCCAGCCCGGAGATCGGCAGATGGACCGACGAGGCCGCCAGGCCGTGCTCATCGTCGATCAGGCAGGGGATCCCGAAGCCGACTGCCTCCACGCTCCCGCCGAGCGCGTCGCGCAGTCCGCCGACGGTCGCCGCGATCGCGTCGAGCAGCGCCGGGAGGTCGAGTCCGGCCACCGAGCAGCACGCGCGGCGGTTGACGACAAGCGTCGGATCGAAGGCTCCGGCGACGAGGTTGGTGCCGCCGATGTCGACGCCGATGACGCATTCTGTCGGCACCTGCGCCACTATAGACGGCGCTCTCATGGCCGACGCTCCCGACCCAGAGCCCGCGCGCTACGAACGCTACCGCGCTTCATTACGGCGGCCGTGGCGGCGGACTCCCGATGCGCAGTCAGGGCTCGAGCAGCTCCGTGCGCTGCACGAGGAGCCGGGCGGACGGGCCGTTCTCGGGCGCCGACGGCAGCGGCGCAGGCTGCGCCCGCCTCGTCCGCGCTGGCTGCGCGCGCTGCGTTGGGCGCTCGGCGCGCTGGGAGCCTGGGTCCTTCTTTCGCTGGTTCTCTTCGTGATCAGCTCGATGACCGCGCAGGGCGTGCCGGCGTCGGCGGTCGCGGCGCTTGAGAGCGGCGGGGTGCCGCCCTTCTCGGCGTCGAACACCCTGGTGCTGGGGTCCGACGCACGGCCGGCCGGCTCGAAGGAGCCGGGGGCGAACGTCGGTGGACCGAGCCGCTCGGATGTGATGATGCTGGTGCGCACCGGCGGCGGGCACTCGGCGAGGCTCTCGATCCCGCGCGACACGTTGGTCAACATCCCGGGACACGGCCTGGCGAAGATCAACGCGGCGTACGCCCTCGGTGGACCCGCGCTGGCGATCCGCACCGTCGAGGACTTTCTCGACGTCCAAGTCAACCACGTCCTGCTGATCAATTTCACCAACTTTCCCAAGCTGGTCGACGCGATGGGCGGCGTCACCTACACCGGCAGCTGCGTGGTGTCGTTCATCAGCGGCGGCTTTCGCAACGGCGGATTCACCCTGCGGCTGCAATCCGGTACCCACCATCTCGACGGCGCGCAGGCGCTGGTTCTCGCGCGCACACGTGAGAATCAGTGCAACCCGCGCGAGAACGACCTCACGCGCGAGTTGCGCCAGCAGAAGCTGCTGCTCGACATGAAGAGCCAGATGCTCTCGCTGGCGGGCTTCATTCGCCTGCCGTGGATCGCCTGGGCGCTGCCGCAGACAATCGAGTCCGACATGAACGGGCTGACGCTCGCGGGCGTGCTTGCGTCACTCGAGCTCGACGGAAACGCCCACAACGCGATTCTCGAACCGACCGGTGGGGAGCAGTTCGACGGTCAGGACGTACTGACGATCACGCAGGCCGCCAAAGCGGCCGACGTCGCCCGATTCCTCAGTTCGTAGTCGTGCTCGGCCGGTGAGCTAGTCGGATGAGGGCGCCGGCTTGGGCTTGTCGCCCGAGGCCTTGGAGTCGCCGCCGCTCTTGCTGTCGCTCTTGGCGGCTGTCGAGTCGGCCGAATCCGCGGAGCTCGAATCCGAGGAGCTCGACGCCGAGGAACTCGACCCCGACGAGCCGGACTCTGAGGAGATCTTCTGCTCGCGCTGGCGCTTCTTCGTCCCGTAGTCGGTGTTGTAGAAGCCGCTGCCCTTGAAATGTACGGCGGGCGAGTGCAGCACGCGCTCCACCGGCCGGCCGCATACCTCGCACTTGGTCAAGGACGCGTCGTTGATGCTCTGCACGACCTCGAAGGTGTGCCCCTTCGTGCAGCGGTACTCGTAGGTCGGCATCGAGATCCTGAGTATAGGCGCGCCACTGCCGCGGACGACTAGCATCTGCGCCGTGGACGACGTCGTCACGATGGAGAAGATCGTTTCGCTTTGCAAGCGGCGCGGTTTCGTCTTCCCAAGCTCGGAGATCTACGGCGGCGTGGGGTCGACCTACGACTACGGCCATTACGGAGTTCTGCTGAAGAACAACGTGAAGGGCGAATGGTGGCGCGCGATGCTCCGCGAGCGAGACGACATCGTCGCGCTGGATTCGGCGATCCTGCAGCACCCGCGCACCTGGGAGGCCTCGGGTCACCTCGCGAACTTCACCGATCCGCTCGTCGACTGCCGCGTCTGCAAGCAGCGCTTCCGCGCCGACCACCTCGACCAGCTCGCCTGCGGCCGCAAGCCCTCCATGCACCCAGGCGAGTTTGCGGACTGCGACCTCACGGAAGCCCGCGATTTCAATCTGATGTTCGAAACGACGGTCGGCCCCGTCAAGGAGACGGGCTCGACGATCTATCTGCGACCGGAGACCGCGCAGGGCATCTTTGTGAACTTCAAGGCCGTCGCGCAGTTTGCCCGCAAGAAGCCGCCGTTCGGCATCGCCCAGGTCGGCAAGTCGTTCCGCAACGAGATCACGCCGGGGAACTTCATCTTCCGCACGCGCGAGTTCGAGCAGATGGAGATGGAGTACTTCGTGCCTCCGGGCGAAGCGGCGCAGTGGTTCGAGTACTGGACGGTGGCGCGGCGGGACTGGTACCTGCGACTCGGCGTGCGGGCAGATCATCTGCGGCTGCGCCCGCACGAGGCCGACGAGCTCTCGCATTACTCCTCTCAGACAAGTGACATCGAATACCTCTTCCCGATCGGCTGGTCCGAGCTCGAGGGGATCGCCAACCGCGGCGACTTCGACCTGCGCCAGCACGCCGAGTACTCGGGCGAGACGCTCGAGTACTTCGACCAGGGCAGCGGCGAGCGCTACGTCCCGCACGTTATCGAGCCAGCAGCCGGCGCTGACCGCGCCACCCTGGCCTTTCTCGTCGACGCCTACGACGAGGAGGACCTCGACGGCGAGACGCGGACCGTGCTGCGCCTGCACCCACGACTCGCGCCGGTCAAGGTGGCGATCCTGCCGCTGCTTCGCAAGAACGGTCAGCCTGAGCTGGCGCGCGAAATCCATCAGGCGCTGCGCGATCAACTGCAGTGCGAGTACGACGAGGGCGGCTCGATCGGCCGCCGCTACCGCCGTCAGGACGAGATCGGCACGCCCTGGTGCGTAACGATCGACCACGAGAGCGTCGAAGCCGGCACGGTCACGGTGCGCGACCGCGACTCGCTCGCGCAGGAACGACTGGCGATCGACGAGCTCGCCGGTGAGCTGACGCGGCGTCTGGCAACGCCGTGGAACTCACCGAAGGCTTAGACCGGCGTCACTCCCAGACAGGAGGTTCGCGCGTCGCACCCGGGCGGCGTCGCCGCGGCATCCACCAGCCATTGCGCGGCGGCGCGGCCTCACCGATGGCGGGCTCTTCCGGAGCCGGTGCCGGCGCGGCCTCGGGCGCCGCGGACGGCTCGGCCTCGGAGTCGACGTCCGGAGCAGCTGCCGGCTCGCCAGGCGACTCGGCGTAGGGCTCGTCTTGTGCGCCGGTCTCGATGTTGGGCTCGGCCTGGGTTTCGGTCTCGACGTGGGGCTCGTCTTGTACGCCGGTCTCGATGTTGGGCTCGGCCTGGGTTTCGGTCTCGACGTGGGGCTCGGCCTGGGTTTCGGTCTCGGTGTAGGACGCGGGCCCGGACCCGGGCCCTGACTCGGTGGGCGCATCTGCGTTAGTCGAGGACGGAGAGTCGAACAGCGGGTTCGGCGGCGGCGCATCCGCGTCGCCGCTCGGCGGCTTGTCGTAAACCGGATACTCGTCGGCCGCAGGCTGGTGCGCCGCAGGCTCGCGCGCTGCCTCACCAGGCTCGCTGGGAGACCAGGCCTCATGGCTGGGGGCCGGCGGCTCATCGGACTCAGTCGAGTGCTTCGAGGCGGGAGACCACGGCTCAAACGCGGGGGCAGGCGGCTCATCGGACGAAGTCGAGTGCTCCGAAGCGGGAGACCACGGCTCAAACGCCGGGGCGGGCTCGTCACCCGCCGCCGCGGCGGCCTCCGAAGCTGGAGACCATGGCTCAAACGCAGGGGCAGGCGGGTCATCGGCTGGCGTCGACGCCTCCGCAGTCGGAGACCACGGCCGCAACGCGGATGGCGGCTCGTCATCGGCCGCCGGCGCGGGCGCCGAAGCGGGAGACCCCGGCTCAAACGCGGCGTCAGGCGGGTCATGCGTGGGCGCCGACGAAGCAGGAGACCACGGCTCAAATG
>CABDXV010000430.1_pt1 | contig 15653 bp, 15 predicted proteins | sample 3131821 | NCBI WGS metagenome assembly CABDXV01 (sample SAMEA5534336, study PRJEB31848) | metagenome | biome: tundra; feature: field; material: soil | place: USA | collected 2013-05 | depth 0.15 m | reverse complement strand
TTCCCGTTCCTCGGCACCGAGCTCTCCCAACGCGGCTTGGACGTGGCCCTGCGCCTGGCACGGATCGACGGTGCGACGCTCGTGCCGGTACTGCTGGCGCGCGTGCCGATGAATCTGCCGCTCGACGCGGCGCTGCCGGCTCAGTGCGAGAGCGCGCTGCCGCTGCTGGAGGCAATCGAGCAGCGCGCCGTTCGCTCCGGCGTGACGGTCGATTCGCGGATCGAGCGCGGCCGCAGCTACCGCCACGCGATCCGCGAGATGATCACGCACGAGACCTTCGACACGACCGTCGTGACCGCGGCCGACAGCGGCACGGCGGGCCTGCTGCCGGATGAGATCAGCTGGCTGCTCGAGAACGTCCCCGGCGAGATCTTTGTGATCCGTCCCGGGACGCAGGTCGATCTGCGTGCGTTGCGATCGCGCAGGCGCGGACGTCGTCCGAGGGTGAAGCGCTAGTCACGCAAGGCGAAGGTCTGAAAACGCGCCTGCACCCTAAAGAACGCCGCCGTCGCTGCCGATGGTGTGGCTGGATGGGCCCGCTTACACGCCGAAAGTGTCTCGCAGACGAGAGCGGCTTTACGCTCATCGAGCTGCTGGTCGTGATCCTGATCGTCGGCATTCTTGCCGCGATCGCGATCCCGTCGTTCCTCAACCAGAAGAGCAAGGCGTCCGACGCCGCGGCCAAGGAGCTCGCGCACACCGCGCAGGTCGCGATCGAAACGCTCGGCACCGACAACAACGGCAGCTACGCGACGGCGACCCCGTCGACTCTGCACAACTATGAGGCCGCGATCCAGACCAGCGCCGGCAACGGCAACGCCTACCTCTATAGCGTTCCGACTGCCACCACGAACACCTACACGGTGACCACTATGTCGACGACCGGTGACACGTTCTCCATCAGCCGCATGACCAACGGTGCGCTGACGCGCACCTGCCAGGGGTACGTCGGCGGAAGCCTCGTGACGCCGACCTCCGGCACCGTCATCGGCGGCTGCGTCGGTACCGCCACCGGCGGCAGCTGGTAACAGCAGCGCAGACACGATCGACCTTGGACGGGGCGGCCAATCGGCCGCCCCGTCCTTTTCTTGCACGTGGTCAAACTGCGTCGCGCGGCTGTCGAGCTCAGGCGCTGAAGCGGTAGCCGATCCCGGAGTCCGTGCGGATGAAGCGCGGCCGCTCGGCTCCGGCGTGGAGCTTGCGGCGGAGGTTCGCGATGTGCGTACGCAGCAGCGGCGTCGCGTCGCAGTACTCCGGTCCCCAGACCTCGCTCAGGAGCTTGCGGTGCGTCATCAGCAGGCCGCGGTTCAGCGCCAAGGCGCGCAGCAACGCGAACTCGAGCGGCGTCAGGCGCACCTCCTCGCCATCGAGGCTGACCGTGTGCGCGGCGAGATCGATCACGAGCCCGTCGGCTTCGATCCGCGGCTCGGTGGCGGCCCGACCGGCGCGGCGCAGCACGGCCTGCACGCGGGCGACGAGCTCCCCCGGCGCGAATGGCTTGGTCACGTAGTCGTCGGCTCCGCTCTGCAGCGCCTCCACCTTCGCCTCCTCGTCGGTCACGGCGGACAGCACGATGATCGGCAGCTCGCTCCAGCTGCGCAGCTCCCTGCAGACCTCTATCCCGGGACGATCCGGCAACATCAGATCGATGATCGCGGCGTGCGGTCCGCCGATCGCGGCACGGTCGAGCGCCTCCTCCGCGGTGGCGCTGGTCAGCACCTCGTAGCCGCCCCCGCGCAGCACCAGACGCAGCGCACGCAGGATCTGCGGGTCGTCATCGCAGACCAGGATCCGCTCGCCTGCCATCAGGCCGCTGCGCCCTCGCGCGAACCGGCGGCGCTGAGCGGGAACTCGACAACGAAGCTCGTGCCCTGCCCGGGCAGCGACTCGACGGAGATCTGGCCGCCGTTGACCTCGATGAAACCCTTTGCAATCGCGAGGCCAAGACCCGAGCCCTGGTGGGATGGACGCTGGCCCGGTGAGCGATAGAACGGCATGAAGATGCGCTCGAGCTCGCCGGCGCGGATGCCCGGTCCCTGATCGACGATCCGTACTCGTACCCTGCTGCCGACGACGCGCGCGCGGATCGACACGGGCTTGCCAGCCGAGTAGCGAACGGCGTTCTCGATCAGGTTGGCGAACGCTCGCTCGAGCTGGCTCGAGTCCCCCTCCAGCAGGGGCAGGTCGTCGTCGAGTGTGAGGCGCATCAGTTCCGGGTCGCCGGCGACATGCTCCACCGCCTCGCCGATCACCTCATCGAGCGAGTAGGCGTCGACGCGGCCCTCCGCCGAGCCGGACTGCAGTCGTGAGAGATCGAGCAACTTCTCCACCAGCGCCGCGAGTCGTGTCGCAGACTCCAGCACGACCTCGCGCACCTCCCCCACCTGCTCGGCGTCGGGCCGCTGCGGATCGAGCGCCGCCGCCGCGCTGAGGATCGCGGTCAGGGGTGTGCGCAGGTCGTGCGACACCGAGCGCAGCAGCGCCGTCTTCATCTCGTCGTTGCGCCGCAGCGAGGCGGTCTCGATCACCTCTGCCTGCAGTTCGGCACGGTGTAGCGCAGCAGCCAGAACCGACTGCAGTGCGGGCACGATGCGCTCGACGATGCGATCGCGGTCGTTGGCGGCGAACGCCGCCGGCAGCACGAGCGTGCCAATGACCTCGTCGCCCTCGCGCAAGGCGAACGTCGCGCGTCGCGCGTCGCTGGCGACCTCGCCACGTTCGATCGACGCGGAGGCCGCACCGATAGCCGCGGCGAGACGCTGCGCGGTGACCGCGAGCGCGTCCTCGAGGCTCGTCCCGGCAAGCATCGTGTGCGCCATCTCCGTGGCCAGATCGGCTTCGTGGCGACGGCGATCGGCCTCCTCGGCGCGAGCGCGAGCGAGCTCGGCAACCACTCCGGTCGCGGCGGCGACGGCCAGAAACGACGCGAGTGTCACCCAGTTTCGATCGTCGGCGAGGGTCAGACGCCCGATCGGCGGAAGGTGGAAGTAGTTGTAGGCCAGGGCGCTGAGCAGCGCGGTGGCGAAGCCCAGGCGGATGCCCCAGTAGGTCGAGACGACCACGACGCCGATCAGGTACACGACGCCGAGCGACACGACCGGCGCGACGTGCGCAAGCGGGTAGATCGCGAGCGTCTCCGCCGCGACCGAGATCAGCGCGACGAGCGCCCCCACGGCCAGCGACGGTCGCGGGCTGCGAAGGAAGAGCGGCGAGAGGGAACGGTTTCGCACGACGCTACGCATGTTCCTCTATGCGCCACTCGGTCACGTCCGTCGCGCTCGCGTGGCGCCGCCGAGCTGAGCATCGCCCGGACTATGATGCGACCGTGACGGAGTTGCCGGCGCGGCCCTCGACGCGAGCGACGCCGCCCATGCCGCAGCCTCCCGGAGCGGCACGGCCCGGGCAGGTTGCCGCCGCGCCGTCGGCGTTGCTGATCGCCGGCGTGGTGCTGATGGCAGCCAACATGCGCCCGCTGGCCACGAGCGTCGGCCCGCTGATTCACCAGATCAGGGCCGGCGAGCATCTCTCCGGCGCGGCGGCAGGGTTGCTGCTGACGATCCCGGTGCTCTGCTTCGGCGCGATCGCGCCGCTCGCGCCGCTGCTTAGGCGGCGGCTCGGGATCGCACGCACGGTGGCGCTCGTGCTCTTTGCGATCGTCGCCGGCCTGCTGCTGCGGGTCGCCGGCGGCGTCTTCCCGCTGTTCGCGGGCACAGCGCTCGCGGCGGCCGGCGCCGCGTGCGGCAACGTGCTGCTTCCGGTCGTGGTCCGGCGCAGCTTCTCCGACCGCGTCGGACGGATGAGCAGCTTCTACACCACGGCGCTGGTCGGCACCGCGGCGATCGCCGCCGGCGCGACGGTGCCGCTCGCGAACGCGCTCGGCGAGGGCTGGCGCGGCGGTCTGGCGGTCTGGGCGGCGCCTGCGATCGTCGCGCTGGCGGTGTGGCTGCCGCAGCTCGCGCGTGAGCCGGCTCACTCACCCCAGGACGCGCGCCAGCCCGCCATGCGCGAGGTCACACGCAACCGCCTCACCTGGCAGCTGACGGTGTTCTTCGCCCTACAGTCATGGGGCTTCTACGCGACGCTCGCCTGGCTGCCGAGCATCTTCGAGAGCCACGGAATCGGCAGCACCTCGGCGGGCCTACTGCTCGGTCTTTGCGGGATCATGGCGGTGCCGGCGGCGCTCGTCGTACCGGCGCTGGCGACGCGATACCGCGACCAGTCCGCCCTCGCCGTCGCCGTCACCGCGATCACCCTGGTCGGCTACGGCGGTCTGCTCCTCGCCCCGGGAAGCGCGGCCGCGCTGTGGGCGATCGTGATCGGCATCGGCCAGGGCGCGGTCTTCCCGCTCGCGCTGACGATGATCGTCCTGCGAACCGGGTCCGCTGCGCTGACAGCGGGACTCTCCACCCATGTGCAGTGCGTCGGCTACCTGCTGGCGGCGGCGGGTCCTTTCGTGATCGGCGCGCTGCACGACGCGACCGGCTCGTGGACGTTCTCGCTGGTCTTGCTGATCGTCATCCTGGTGCCTCAGGCGCTGACCGGCGCCGGCGCCGGACGCAGTCGGACGTTGTCTGCGCGCGTGGCGGCTTCCGGCTGAACGGCGCTCGCGCCGGGTCGGTGGACGCCCGGCTCGACACCTGCCGTTTGCGCTTCAGCTGAGCACGCGGCGGCGGAAGTTGCGCAGTCCGAGCGTCAGGAAAAGGGCGGTGAAGCCGAGCAGCGCCGGGTAGACGATGTAGAGATGCATGTCGTGCTGGATCGACGTCAGGCCGGCGCGCAGGCCTTCGTTGACGTAGATCAGCGGGTTGGCGAGCACGATGATCGCCAGCCAGTGGATGCCGCCCGCGCTGATCGGAGCGAGGCGGTTCCACTGGTAGTAGGTGCCTCCGAGGAATGTGATTGGCAGCACCACGAAACCGAACATCAGGCCGATGTTGCGCGGCTCGAACGCGGTTCCGAGCAGTAGGCCGAGCGAGGTCATCATCACGCACGCAAGCGGGATCAGCGTGATGACGATGGCCCAGTGCGCCGATAGCTGTGCGTGCACACCCGGGGCGTGCACGACGGCCGCGATCGGAAAGACGATCAGCGCGGCGAGCAGCCCTTGCGCGGCGCCCGAGAGGACCTTCGCGACCGCCACCAGCCAGATCGGGCATGGGGCCTGCACACGGTCCTCGATCTCGCGGGTGTAGCCGAACTCGGTGGCGAGGGCCAGCGCGACGGCCTGAATGCCCTGGAACATGATCGATATGCCGACGACGCCGGGAACGAGCACAGTGGCGAAGTCTGACTCGGCGATCGGTCCGTGACCGCCACCGACCCCCTGGCCGATGCTCGGAAAGACGTAGAGGAACACGAACACCAGCAGGAACGGTTGGATCACCGTGCGGATCACGAACTCCACGAAGTGCTTGCGCAACACGACCAGGTCGCGCACGATCAGCGCCGCCAGCGCCGATCGACTTGCGGCCGACGCGCTGCGCCCCGGCGTCGCCACGATCGGGTGGCCCCCCAGAGGGTCGGTCGCACTCGCACGTGTAGCCATCAGTCGCGCAGATCCTTGCCGGTCAGGTTGATGAAGACCGTTTCGAGACTGGGCTCGGCGACCGACAGATCGACGATCTCGAATCCCGCGCTCTCCGCCGCGCTGACGACGCTAGGCACCAGCCGCTCGGCGCCTCGCACGTGCAGCTCGACACCGCCCGCGATCTCGCGCGTGCGCGTCACGAACGGCAGCCGCTCAGCCAGCGCCTGCGCGAGTGCCGGGCCGTCGCCTCGGGACTTGAGCGTGACGATCGTGTCGACGCCGACGGACCGCTTGAGCGCCTGCGGAGTGTCGAGCGCCAGGATCCGGCCGTGGTCCATGATCGCGACTCGGCCGCAGAGCTGGTCGGCCTCCTCCATGTAGTGCGTGGTCAGCATGATCGTCTGCCCCTCGCGGTTGAGCTCGCCGAGGATCTCCCACAGCGCCAAACGGCTCTGCGGATCGAGACCGGCGGTGGGCTCGTCGAGGAACAGCACCGCCGGCCGATGGAAGATCGCGCGCGCCACCATCAGCCGCTGGGCCATCCCGCCTGAGAGCGCATAGACCGACGCCTTCGCCCAGCGGGAGAGCTGGAATTGCTCGAGCAGCCGATCGGCGATCCGCCCGCACTCGCGCGCAGGGATACCGAACAGGCGGCCGTGGAAGTAGAGGTTCTCACGCACCGTCAGCTGGCGGTCCAGCGTGTTCTGTTGCGAGACGATGCCGATCAGCTGCTTGGCGAGCGCCGGATGGGCCACGACGTCTATCGCGCCGACATACGCCGACCCCGACGTCGGTACGACGCGCGTCGTGAGCATGCCGGCGGTGGTGGTCTTGCCGGCGCCGTTCGGCCCGAGCAGCCCGAAGATCTCCCCGGCGCGGATGCTGAGGTCGAGCCGGTCGACAGCGGCGAAGTCGGTGCCTGCGTAGACCTTCGTCAACCCGACGGTGCGGATGATCTCGTCGGCGGGGGCGCCTGACGCGGCGGAGTCGGCGTCGTTGTGGACTACTCGCGGCGTCGTTGCCATGCACGTCCCGGTCGCGGATCGGCGGAGGCGCCAAGGATATCCGAGCCCGCCCTGTCGGCCGCTACGGATACAGCTGCTGCCGGCCCTCGCGCTCGACGATCCGGATCGCGCTCGACGGGCAGGCCTCGGCCGCCGCCCTCATCAGCGCGTCGGAGCCCGTGCCGATCACGACGGCGACGTCCTCCACGCGGAAGATCTCGGGTGCGATCACCTCGCAATCGCCGTGCGCGGAGCAGGCGTTCGGGTCGATCAGGGCTCGAGTGTCATGCGGGAGTCCTTTCGGTGATGTGGCGCAGACGGTCGCGAAGCTCGGGAAGCGCCGTTGGGCGTCCGACGATCAGTGCCCCGACCGGCAGCTCCCCGCGCGTGTAGACGGCGACGAAGTCGCGCGCGTCCCGGTCGCCGTCGATGCTGACGCGATCGGCGAGCTCAGCGTGTCCGAGGTACTGAATGCGCGTGCCGTACTGGTCGCTCCAGAAGCTCGCCAGTGCCGGACCCGGCGGCGGCGCTCCTGCGATCGAATGCGCAACCGCAGTCCCCTGGCGAGCGGCCGCCTCCCAATGTCCGCCCGCGACGTGGCGGCCCAGGAAGGCGTTGTAAGACGCGGCTGCGTCGCCGACGGCGTAGACGTCGGGAAGCTGCTCGCTGAGCCCGTTCTCGTCGGTTCGGATCGCGCCGCTCGCGAGCCCCGCGGCGGCGATCCAGTCGGTCTGGGGCACAACGCCGACGGCGACCAGCACGTGGTCGGTTTGCACGCGCCGCCCGTCGCGGAGCGTGACCGCCTCGACGCTGGCGTCGCCGTGGATCTGGGCCACCGTTTGGCCGAGCAGCAGCTCGACGCCCTCGCCGCGGTGCAGCTCTGCCAGCCACTCTCCGATCTCGCGGCCCAGCAGGCCGTGGAGCGGAAGCGGCTCCGCCTCGATCACGGTCACCTCGGTCGCCGCGCCGCGAGCCGCGGCCGCGACCTCCTGCCCGATGAAGCCGGCGCCGATGATCAACAGCCGCGCGCCGCGCGCCAGACGCTCGCGCAGCGCGCGCGCATCCTCGAGCGTGCGCAGCGTGCTGACGTTGGTGTGGGTCGCAAACGCGTCGAGCGTGCGAGGCCTCGACCCGGTCGCGACGACAAGATGCTCGTAGTGCAGCGCGCTGCCGTCGGCGAGCGCGAGCGAGTGCGCCGCGGCGTCCAGGCCGCTCGCGGCGATGCCGCGAACCAGCTCGATCGCCTTGGTCGCGTACCACTCGCCGGTGCGAAAGCCGACGGCCTCCTCGGCAGCCGAGCTGCCGAGCACCTGTTTGGAGAGCGGCGGCCGGTCGTACGGCAGATGCGCCTCGGCGCAGACCATCCGCACCCGGCCCTCATAGCCGAGCCGCCGCAGCGTCTCGGCGCAGCGCTGGGCGCCGAGCCCGCCGCCGGCGATCACCACGCCGTCGCGCACCGCGCTTGTCTCGTCGCTGATCGCCTGCACCTTGCCGATCCTCCCGCAGTCGCCTCGGCGAATGCTATGCGCCGGCTGGGCGTTTGCTCAGCCGCGTCCCGGCGCCGGTCGCTGGCATGACGTCAACGCGTGGCGGCGGCCGCCGTCCAGCCAACTCGCCCGCTCGTGCACTGGCCGTTGGGCGTGCGGATCATCAGCGTCCCCGATGCCGTTCCGGACGTCGAGAACGTGCCGCGGACGGTGTAGTGGTAGCCGACGGAATCGACGTAGCTAACCGAGAAGCCCCACACGCCGGCGTCGACGCGCAGCGTAAGAGGGTCGCTCCAGGTCGCGGTGTCGGTCAGAGGTCCCCGCGTGCCGGCCGAGCAATGCAGATCGAACTCCACTCGCAGCGCTGCCAGCCGCGTGCGGCTCGGCGCGAGGGTTAACGACAGGTGACCGTGCTGCTGGCGGGTCGAGGCTTCGTATACGCGGGCCCGGGGTGGGGCCGGCTCCGCCGGCGAGGGCGTGCCTGCCGTCGGCTGTGAGCCCGCCGCGGCGGTCGAGCGCTCGATCCACGCGGACACGCTGTCGATGCGCGTGAAGATCGTCGGATCCGCCGGGTCACAACTGGCCGAGCCATGGCTCGTGATTCCAATCTCGATCGTCTTTCCGTCGGGACCCTTCGCGATCAACGGACCGCCGCTGTCGCCGTAGCACGGCGCGCTCGTGTCGGCGGGTTGGTCTACCGCGCAGAGCTCGCCGGCCGGCTCGAAGCTTGGATGTTCGAGCGCGGACTGGCTGGTGCAGTAGGCGTCGCTCTGCACCACCAGCGAGCCCTGGTTGAGCACCGGGGAGCCGCTTGCACCGGCGGCCGTAGCGCCCCAACCTGCAAACAGCGCGCTGGTGCCGCCACCCGCCGATGGCGCCCGGCCACCGCTGGCAAGCGGCAGCGACGGCGAAGCCGTCGGCGCCGAGAGAACCAGCAGCGCGGCGTCGCCGACGAACGTGGCGCGGTTGAAGCCGGGGAATACCACGACCCGTGAGACCGACAGCGACTGGCCGCCGCTCGCGTCCTGCCAGTCGAGACGTCCGGTGATCACGGTGAGGTCGCGCGGCGGCGAGACGACTCCGGTTGCCTCGTCCTCGACGCAGTGGGCTGCGGTCAGGATGGCGGACGGGGAGACGATCGTCCCGCTGCACTCCGTGTCTTTCCCGGTGTTCTCGATGAAGGCGAGCCAGCCCCAGGTTCCGAGCGGTGCCGGTGTCCCGCCCACCACCGCGCTGTGCGCCACAGACTGCGGCGGTCCGCTCGCGCACGCCACGGAGGCGGCGAGCGCCGACGCGCACATGGCGGCGAGGAGCAGCCCTGCCAGCGGTCGCAGGCACGCTCTCGCCGTCGTGGGTTTGGCTGCCATGGTGGCGGCGGCGCCTGGAGGCATGGCCATACGTAGGTATCGGTGCTGGCGCGGGCGCTCGGATCTCGCACGCGCACACTCGACGGATGATCGACCCGCTCTGCGAGCCCGCGCGAGCGTCCCGGCGCCGTGCGAGCGGCCCGGTCGACCGCGGATCCTAGCCCGTCGCGGCGTGGCGGTCGCGCGCGCCGCTGCCGCTAGGACTAGCCTCCCCTGCCGTGCTGGTCCCCCGCTCTGACATTCGCAACGTCGCCATCGTCGCTCACGTCGACCACGGCAAGACCACGCTGGTTGACGCGATGCTCTGGCAATCCGGGGCGTTTCGCGCCAACCAGGAGGTCGCCACACGCGTCATGGACTCGATGGACCTCGAGCGCGAGAAGGGCATCACGATCCTGGCGAAGAACACCTCGGTGCGCTACCGCGGCGTGAAGCTGAACATCATCGACACGCCCGGACACTCCGATTTCGGCGGCGAGGTCGAGCGTGGATTGACGATGGTCGACGGGGTGCTGCTGCTCGTCGATGCGAGCGAGGGACCACTGCCGCAGACGCGCTTCGTACTGCGCAAGGCGCTGGACGCGCAGCTACCGGTGATCCTCGTCGTCAACAAGGTCGACCGTCCCGACGCACGGATCGGCGAAGTCATCAACGAGGTCTACGAGCTGTTCCTCGACCTCGACGCGCAGGAGCATCAGATCGAGTTCCCGATCGTCTACACGAACGCACGGGCCGGCTGGGCGGCGCTCGAAGAGGGCGCCGTCGGCACCGATCTCGGCCCACTGATGGACCTCCTGCTGGAGCGCATCCCTCCCCCGCTTCACGACCCCGAACACCCGTTTCAGGCGCTTGTCACCAACCTTGACGCCTCCCCCTACGTCGGCCGTCTCGCGCTCTGCCGCGTGCGCCACGGCACGGTGCGCCGCGGCCAGCAGGTCGCGTGGTGCCGCGCGAGCGGCGAGATCACGCGGGCCCAGATCGGGGAGCTCTACGTCACTGACGCGCTCGATCGAGTCGACGCCGAGGAGGCCGGCCCGGGCGAGATCATCGCCGTTGCCGGCATCGCCGAGGTGACGATCGGCGAAACGCTCGCCGACCTCGATGACCCGCGCCCGCTGCCGGTGATCACCGTCGATGAGCCGTCGCTGTCGGTGACGATCGGCATCAACACCTCACCACTGGCGGGCCGCAGCGGCTCCAAGCTGACCGCGCGCCAGATCAAGAGTCGCCTGGAGGCAGAACTGGTCGGCAACGTCGCCCTGCGGGTGCGCGACACCGAGCGCCCCGACGCCTGGGAGGTCCAGGGACGTGGCGAGCTCCAGCTCGCCGTGCTCGTGGAGATCATGCGCCGCGAGGGCTTCGAGCTGACCGTCGGCCAGCCGCAGGTGCTGACGCGCGAGATCGACGGACGCCTGCACGAGCCCGTCGAGCGACTCGCGATCGACGTGCCCGAGGACTACGTCGGCGTCGTGACCCAGCTCGTCGCGCTGCGCAAGGGACGGCTCGAGCAGATGGTCAACCACGGCACTGGATGGGTGCGCATGGAGTATCTGGTGCCCGCTCGCGGGCTGATCGGGTTTCGCACCGAGTTCCTCACCGAGACGCGCGGCACGGGACTGCTGCACCACGTTTTCGACCGCTGGGAACCGTGGGCCGGCGAACTGCGCATGCGCCCGACAGGGGCGCTGGTCGCCGATCGCGACGGCACCGCGGCGCAGTTCGCCCTGATGAACCTGCAGGAGCGCGGAACCCTGTTTGTCGGCCCGGGGGATCCGCTCTACGAGGGCATGATCGTCGGCGAGAACTCCCGCGCGGACGACCTCGACGTGAACGCCTCGAAGGAGAAGCACCTCACCAACATCCGCTCCTCGACGGCCGACGTCCTCGTGCGGCTGGTGCCATACCGCCAGCTCTCACTCGACCAGGCGCTCGAGCTGCTGCGCAGCGACGAGTGCGCGGAGGTCACGCCGGAGGCCGTGCGCCTGCGCAAGGTGGTGCTCGCGAAGGTCGACCGGGTGAGGGTCGCCCGGCGGGCGCGCAGCTAGCCGCGGCGCGAGCGGCGCGCGCGGCGCGCAGCCTTCGCCTTGGCGCGCGACCGCTTGACGCGTTCGGTGCGCGGCGCGACCGTCCCCCGCTCGCGATCGATCTCGCGCGTGGCGTGGCGCGGCGCGTGAATGTGGGCGTCCTTGCGGATCACGTAGATGATCGTCCCGAAGACGATCAGCGCGGCCAGAGCGATCCCGGCCTCGGCGAGCGTGGAGAGACCACTGGCGCTGGTCCCGGTGGGGATCTTCACGGGTGCCGCCGTGGCCGCAGACGATGTCGCGGTCGACGTCACGCTCGAGGACGACGTCGCTCCGGTCAGTCCCGTGAACGGCGTGGCCGCGGGTGCGCCGACCGGCAGCGTCAGCACCCCCACCAGAGCAAGCGCGGCGGCCGACGCTCGGACTCCCAGCGATCTGCGGCTCATGGCGCCCAATATATCCGCCGACGGTCCGTAGACTACGGCGGCGTGCCGCCCAAGCAACGTCAGATCCGAATCGAGCAGCGCGTCAGCCCCGATGTGATGGAGCAGATGCAGACTCGCAGCGACGAGCAGCTCGAGGCCGAGCGCAAGCACAAGTCCGTCGCGTTCGCGATCCTAGGCGCCCGCGCCGGGGAACGCTACGACGCAGACGCTGCGCGCAGCTGGTTTCAGAAGGCGATGGTCGCCTCGACCCATCCGCAGGAGCGGATGCAGATCCGACGCATGGCCGACGCCTCGCTCGCGCTAGCCGAGCGCCGGGCCGGCGACCTGAAGACCGCGGTCGAGAAACTCGGGCAGGAGGCTCCCTCGGCACGCGCGCTGTTCGGACTGCGAATGATGGGCCTGATCGCTCCGCCCAAGAGCATGGGCATCGTGGCGCGCCTGCGAGGCGTGGCGGTCGCGATCGTCATCGTGATCGTGCTGATCGCCCTGGGCACCGGAATCGTCGAGCTGATCTCGCTGCCCTCGGGGCGGCTCAGTCTGCCGCCGGCGGTGCTGCTCGGCGTGATTCTCGACGCCGCCGTGTTGGCGATCCTCGCGGCATTCGGTCGGCGCCGCCAGAAGGCTGCACGCGCCAAGGCCACCGGCGCCTCCTGAGCGCCGAGAGCCGCGCCGCTCGCCGGCTGGCTGCGCGCGCGCTGATCGCCGAGGCGGCGATCGACCCATAATGGAGAGTCAGTGAGCGCCAAGCGCACCCACCACAAGCACTCCTCCACGAAGGGGTACCGTCGCGTGCTGGATCGTCTCGCCGACCACCCGTCGGTGCACCGCGTCGCGACCGGCCGCGTAACGCCACGAATGGGCGCGGGGCGTCCAGTTGCGCTGATATCGAAGGTGCGCCCGGTCGCCTCTGGACTATCGATCACGATCAATGTCGCGGGGGCGATCATCGACGCCTACGTGATCACCGATCAGCCTGCCGAGGTTGCCGCCTTCATGGCCGAACAGGGCTGGACCCAGTCGTGAGGCTCGACCTCCGGGCGACGCTTGCCCGCGGCGTCGGGCGGGTGATGCGGGCCGGCGGTCGAGGCGGCACCAGCCTGCCGGGCAAGCTGATGCTGCGCATGGATCCGGGTGCGATCGCGCGGCTGGCCGGCGCGCTGCCGCAGGGCAGCGTCGTCATCTCGGCGACCAACGGCAAGACCACGACCGCCGCGCTGGCGGCATCGATTCTCGACGCGGCCGGCGTGGCGAGCGTGCACAACGTGGCCGGCGCGAACATGGCGGGCGGAGTCCTCTCCGCGTTGCTCGATCGCCGCGCGGGCGCTCAGCTCGGACTGTTTGAGATCGACGAGTTCTGGCTCGACTCGGTGGCGCCGGCGCTCTCGCCACGCGCGATCGTGCTGGGCAACCTGTTCCGCGACCAGCTCGACCGCTACGGCGAGCTCGAGACGATCGGCGAGCGCTGGGCGATCCTGGTGGCGAGCTTGCCGACGACGCTCGTCCTGAACGCCGACGACCCGCTGATCGCCGACCTTGGTCGCGAGCACTCCGACACGCTCTACTTCGGCATCGAGGATCCTGCGGCCGCCAGCGCGGCGGGCCTCGCCCACGCATCCGACTCGACGCGTTGCCGCCGCTGCGGCGCGGCCTACACCTACGCGCATGTCTACATCGCGCACCTCGGCGTCTATGCCTGCGAGGGGTGTGGCGCGCGGCGCCCGGCGCCCGACGTCAGCGCTCACGACGTGAGGCTCAATGGCCTGCGCGGAGCGAGCTTTGAGCTGCGCACGCCGCTCGGCGCAACCACCGCGCGGATCTCGCTGCCCGGGCTCTACAACGTCTACAACGCACTCAGCGCCGCCGCGCTGGCGAGCTCCCTGGGGATCGAGCCCGCGACGATCGCGGCCGGACTGGCCGCGGCCTCGGCGGTCTTCGGTCGCGGCGAGCGGATAGCGCTCGGCGACCGCGAGCTGTCGATTCTGCTGATCAAGAACCCGGCCGGCGCGAACGAGGTGCTGCGTCTGCTGGGAGCGCAGGACGGCATGCACGACGTGCTCGGCATTCTCAACGACAGGATCGCCGACGGCCGCGACGTCTCATGGATCTGGGACGCCGACTTCGAGACACTCGCGCCACGTGTGCGTCACGCAACGTGCGCCGGGACGCGCGCGGCGGAGCTCGCGCTGCGACTCAAATACGCGGGGGTTCCAAGTGAGCGCATCAGCGTGAACGCGGAGCTCGAGAGTGCGCTGCACGACGCGCTCGAGCGCTCGCACGGCGAGCTCTACGCACTCCCCACCTACACGGCCATGTTGGCGCTGCGCGAGCTGCTCACGCGTCGCGGCCACGCCCAGAGCTCATGGGCACGTGGATGAGCGGCGACGTCGTCATCTGGCACGACCTCGAATGTGGGGCATACGCGGCCGACATCCCCTACTGGCGCGCGCTGGCCGAGCGCCACCGCGGTCGCGTGCTCGACGTGGGCGCCGGCACAGGCCGGGTCGCGCTACCGCTTGCGCGCGACGGGCACCAGGTGGTGGCGCTCGAGCGCGACACGACGCTGGCGGGCGAGCTCGCGCGCCGCGGCGCGGGCCTGCCGCTCGAGGTCCTCTGCGCGGACGCGTGCGAATTCGCGCTGCTCTCCCCCGCCGCGCTGGCGATCGTGCCGATGCAGACGATTCACCTGCTCGCCGACCGACCCGCGTTTCTTGGCTGCGCGAGCCGTGCGCTCGAGCCGGGCGGAATGCTCGCTGTCGCCCTGCTTGGGAAGGGCGTCGAGCCCTTCGAGCTCGAGCTTGACGCGGAGGCAGTGCAGCTCGGAGCGGTGCGCTACGAGAGTGCGCCGACGGCGCTCCGCCGCCGCGACGGCGCAGTGCTGCTCGAGCGCCGCCGCTCGCGCATCGCGCCCGGCTCTTCGCAGTCGGCGATCGAGCAGACCCGCCTGTGCGAGTGCGATCGCGCAACGCTTGCGGCGGAGGCGCGCGCGGCTGGATTTACGGCGCTCGAGAGCCAGTTCATCGCACCGACTCGCGAACACGCGGGTAGCGAGATCGTCCACCTGGAGGTCGCGAGGTGATCCTGCGGGTGTGCGCGCTCTACCCCGAGCTGATGAACATCTACGCCGACCGCGGCAATCTGCTGATGCTCGAGCGCCGCTGCGCCTGGCGGGGCATCGAGTGGCAGCTGCACGAGAGCACGCTCGGCGAGGCGCTGCGCGACGAGCACGACCTCTACTACATCGGCGGCGGCCAGGACGCCGATCAGCGCCGCTGCGCCCGCGACCTGCTCGAGCACAAGGCGGCCGCGCTGCATGCCGCCGCCAGCCGTGGGGCCGTGGTGCTCGGCGTCTGCGGCGGCTACCAGCTGCTCGGGCACTCCTACGAGCTCGGTGCGGAGGAGATTCCCGGGATCGGGCTGCTCGACGTGCGCACCGTGCGCTCCGACGGGCCACGGTTGATCGGCAACGTGGTGGTGCAGAGCGACGAGGGCGTGATCGCCGGGTTCGAGAACCACGCCGGCCACACACAGCTGGCGAGCAGCCAGCAGCCGCTGGGCCGCGTGCTACGCGGTCACGGAAACGACGGCCGCAGCGGGTTGGAGGGCGCCCGGCGCGCCAACGTCATCGGCACCTACGTGCACGGCCCGCTGTTGCCGAAGAACTCCTGGCTGTGCGACTGGCTGACGGCCCGCGCTTTGGGCGTCGAGCCGCAGGCGCTCGCTCCGCTCGATGACTCACTCGAGCGCGCGGCGCACGCAGGTGCGCTGCGGGCCGCGGGGGTAAGCTGATCCATCTCGCCC
>CABDXV010000426.1_pt1 | contig 15885 bp, 12 predicted proteins | sample 3131821 | NCBI WGS metagenome assembly CABDXV01 (sample SAMEA5534336, study PRJEB31848) | metagenome | biome: tundra; feature: field; material: soil | place: USA | collected 2013-05 | depth 0.15 m | reverse complement strand
GCTTCATGCCCGCGGTCCAAACCCTGTCGCACGTCTACCCGATCGGCAGCCGGGTAAACGAACGCGGACATCTCGAGATCGGCGGCTGCGACGTGGTCGAGCTCGCCGAGCGCTTCGGCACGCCGGCCTACGTCGTCGCGGAGGACGATCTGCGCAGCCGCGCGCGCGCGTTCATCGAGGCCTTCGGCGGCGCGGGCCAGGCCGAGTTCGACGTCCTGTTCGCATCGAAGGCGTTCCCCGCCACCCCCGTGATGGCGCTGTTCGCGCACGAGGGTCTCGGCTGTGACGTCGCCTCCGCGGGCGAGCTGCACCTCGCCCTGCGCGCCGGCTTCGATCCCGCCCGCCTCGTGATGCACGGCAACGCGCGCGACGACGGCGAGCTGCGCGCGGCGCTCGACGCTCGCGTCGGACACATCGTGATCGACAACGACGGCGACATCGACAGGCTCGAGCGCCTGAGCGACGGTTGCTCGCGCCGCCAGCCGGTGCTGATCCGCGTCACGCCGGCGGTGGCCGGAGACACGCATGAGAAGATCTCGACCGGACAGGCCGACTCCAAGTTCGGCGTTGGCCTGGCCGCGGTGCCGGCGATGATCGAGCGGCTGGGGTCGGTCGCCGGGCTCGAGCTGCGCGGGCTGCACCTGCACCTTGGCTCCCAACTTCACTCGCTCGAGCCGTTTCGCGCGGCGATCGCGGCGATCGCGCCGCTCGGGGACTTCCCGGTCTACAACCTGGGCGGCGGGCTCGGCGTGGCCTACACCGACGATCAGCTGCCGCTGAGCATCGAGGAGTACGTCGGCGCGCTGGTCGAGGCCGCACGCGAGCGGCTCGGCCCCGGCAAACGGCTGCTCGTCGAACCGGGGCGTGCGCTGGTCGCCAACGCCGGGGTCACGCTGTACAGCGTGATCGGCGTGAAGCGCAACGTCTCGACCTGGGTCAGCGTCGACGGCGGCATGTCGGACAACCTGCGCCCGATGCTCTACGGATCGCGCTATCAGGCGGAGATCGCGAGTCGCCTCGGCGGGACGACCCGTGTCCATCTGGTCGGCAAGCACTGCGAGTCCGGCGACGTGCTGATCCGCGACGCGCTGCTCGACGATCCCCAGCCCGGCGACGTGCTCGTCACGCCGGTGACGGGGGCCTACGGCTACGCGATGGCCAACAACTACAACGGCGTGCTGCGCGCGCCGGTGATCTTCGCCGCCGGGGGCGAGGCGCGGGTCGTCGTGCGCCGTGAGACGCTCGACGACCTTCACGCCCGCGACGTGTAGTGGAGATCTGAGCGCCATGGCCCCCTTTCGCATCGGTCTGCTCGGCCACGGCACCGTCGGAGCCGCCTTCGAGCGGTTGCTCGACGAGCGCGCGAGCGCGGTCGCCCAGCTCACCGGGAGCTCGCCCGAGATCGTTGGTGTGCTGACGCGCTCGCGCGGCGACTTCGACGAGCTGCTCGAGGGCTCGGAGCTGATCGTCGAGCTGATCGGTGGGATCGACCCCGCGCACGACTACGTGCGCCGCGCGCTCGACGCCGGTCGTCACGTCGTCACCGCCAACAAGCAGCTGCTCTCGCGCCACGGCGAGGAGCTGTGGTCGCTGGCACGCGAGCGCGGCGTGCTGCTGGGATTCGAGGCGGCCGTTGCAGGCGTGATCCCGGTCGTGCGCGTGCTGCGCGAATCGCTCGCCGCCGCGCACGTCCAGCGCATCCACGGCATCGTCAACGGCACGACGAACTTCATCCTCACGGAGATGACGCGCCGCGGCTGCGATTACGAGCAGGCGCTCGCCGAGGCGCAGCGGCTGGGCTTCGCGGAGGCCGATCCCACCGACGACGTCAGCGGCGCGGACGCCGCCGCGAAGATGGCGATCCTCGCGCGGCTCGCGTTTGGCGTGCCGGTGCACATCGACGATGTCCGCTGCGAGGGGATCACCGCGATCACCAGCGACGACATCGCCTACGCGCGCGAGTTCGACCTGTCGCTCAAGCTGATCGGCACGGCCGAGCGGCTCCCGGAGGGCATCTCGGTGCGGGTGCATCCGGCCTTTCTCTACGGCAGCCATCCGCTCGCCTCTGTGCACGGCGCGTTCAACGCCGTCACCGTCGAGTCGGAGTCGATCACCGAGATCACGATGTCGGGGCCGGGAGCGGGTGGCTCGCAGACCGCGAGCGCGGTGCTCGGGGACCTCGTCGCCGCGATCGGCGGGGCTCAGACGCTGGCCGCGCCACTCGAACCGCTGCCGATCGTCGAGGACGTGGCGTCGGCCTTCTATCTGCACCTGGAGGTCGATGACCGCCCCGGCGTGCTGGCACAGGTCGCGCAGCTGTTGGGCGACGCCGGGGCGTCGATCAAGTCGGTCGTGCAACAGGGCCTCGGCGAGCGCGCGCAGCTGATGATGGTGACGCACCCGCTGGCGCACTCGCGGCTGGCGGTGGCGCTTGAGGCGATCGAACAGCTCGAGCATGTCCGCTCCGCCCCGCGCGCGATCAGCGTAATCAACGAGGAGTTCGTATGACCCAGTCGCGTTCGGTCGGGCTGATCGAGCGCTACCGCGACCGGCTGCCGTTCGCGCCGACCGACCCCGTGGTGACGCTCGGCGAGGGCGGGACGCCGCTGGTGCTGGCCGAGCGGCTTTCCGAACGCGTCGGCGCCGAGGTCCACCTCAAGCTCGAGGGGACCAACCCGACGGGCTCGTTCAAGGACCGCGGCATGACCTGCGCGGTGTCGGCGGCGCTGCGCGACGGGGCCAAGGCGGTGATCTGCGCGTCGACCGGCAACACGGCCGCGAGCGCTGCGGCCTACGCAGCGAAAGCCGGCCTGCGCGGCGCGGTGATCGTGCCCGACGGCAAGATCGCGACCGGCAAGCTGGCGCAGGCGCTCGTCCACGGCGCGCGCGTGATCGCGCTGCGCGGCAACTTCGATACGGCGCTCGAGCTGGTCCGCGAGCTCGCCGAGCGTCACCCGATCGCGCTCGTCAACTCGGTCAACGAGTTCCGCCTGCAGGGCCAGAAGACGGCGGCGTTCGAGCTGCTCGAGGATCTCGACGGCCAGCTAGACGCGCTCTGCATCCCGGTCGGCAACGCCGGCAACATCACCGCCTACTGGAAGGGGTTCGTCGAGGCCGGAGCCGCCCCGCGGCTGTTCGGCTTCCAGGCGGCGGGCGCAGCACCGCTGGTGCATGGCGCGCCGGTGAAGGACCCGGAGACGATCGCCAGCGCGATCCGGATCGGCAACCCTGCCCGCTGGGAGGAGGCGATCGACGCGATGCGCGCCTCGCGCGGGGCGATTCGCGCCGTGACCGACGAGGAGATTCTCGCGGCCTACCGGCTGCTCGCTGCCACCGAGGGCGTGTTCTGCGAGCCGGCGTCCGCCGCGTCGGTCGCCGGACTGCTGAAATACGGCGCCGACGGCGCCGAGCGGATCGCCTGCGTGCTCACCGGCCATGGGCTGAAGGACCCGGATGTCGCGCTCGAGCAGGTCGGTTCCGTGGTGCCGTGCGAGCCCCAGCTGCGGGCGATCGAGCGCGCGGTGCTCGGGTAGTGCTCGGCGGGGACCACCGAGTCTGGGACGGCCTGGTGGCCGGGGAGCACTGGGGTATCGGGGAGCACTGATGGGCGCCACGGTGACCGTTCGCGTGCCGGCCTCCTCGGCCAACCTCGGGCCGGGGTTCGACTCGTTCGCCGTCGCGCTCGGGCTCTACCTGGAGCTCGAGGTGAGCGAGGCCGACCGCTTCGAGCTGGTCAGCGAGCTGGACGTGCGCCGCGACCGCACCAACCTGGCGGTCGCAGCTTTCGAGCGGCTGCGCCCGGCGACGCACCACCGCTTCGAGGTGCGCTCCGAGATCCCGCTGAGCGGCGGGCTGGGCTCGAGCGCCGCGGCGATCGTCGCCGGCCTGCTTGCCGCCGATCGGCTGTCGGGCGGCGGCGGGCCGCTGTTGGCGCTGGCGACCGAGATCGAGGGCCATCCGGACAATGTCGCCGCGGCGCTGCTCGGCGGGTTCGTCGTCTGTGCGGACGGCGAACCACACCGTCTCGAGGCGCCTGCCGGCCTGGGGGCGCTGTTGGTGGTCCCGCACCGCGCCGTGCGCACGCAGCGGGCGCGCGCCGCGCTGCCGGCCTCGGTGCCGTTGGGAGACGCCGTCTACAACACTGCTCACGGCGCGCTGCTGATGCTCGGTCTCGCCACAGGCGACTTCGAGCTGCTGGCCCGCGGCCTGCGCGACCGGCTGCACCAGTCCTACCGCGCGCACCTCTATCCGCGTTCGGCCGAGCTGCTTCGCAGCGCGGCGGAAACCGGCGCGCTCGGCGCCACGATCTCCGGCGCTGGGCCGACCGTCCTCGTCTGGGTCGAGCGGGCGGCCGCCGCAAAGGTCGCGCAGCTGCTGCGTGAACGGGTCGCCGGGTGGGCGCAGGTGCTCGAGGTGCCGTTCGTCGGCGGCGGCGCCGAAGTCCTCTAGCTAGGTGGTTCTTGGTTGGCGCCGGTCTGGCGTCGTCGCCGCTAGGCGGCCTTCGTCGCCGGCCGCGCCCAGTCCGCGTTCGCGCGCGTCGCGAGCCTGGACGTCGCGACGGCGGTCCCCTCGATCAGCAGCGCGGCGAGCGCGAGCGGGACGACGACATCCACGCGGATCACGAGCAGCGCTCCGGCGAGTGCGCCCGCGGCCATCGCGGCCACGGCGATCAGCCGCCGGCCGGGACGGCCTCCTGGCCCGCCGGCGAGCCGCGAGTCCGACGCGACACCGGTGAGCGTCAGCGTCAGCACCGTGGTTGTGAGGTCCGGTACGGCGAGCCGGCGAGCCACCGCGTTCTGCGCTCCCATCGCCAGTGCCAGCGGCACAATCAGCGCGTAGCGCGCGGCGCCCGATACGGGCTGGCCGACGAGCGCTGCGACGACGACGGCGATCACCAGCAGCGAACCGCCGGCCGTGGTGACGGCTGCGAGGTAGCGGCCGCGGTGCGCGCCGAGCCGCACGCCCATCCGTCCCCCGGCGAGCGCACCAACGAGGAAGGAGGCCAGCGCGACCAGTGACGCGGTGATCGACAGCCCGGGCGCCCCGGCCAGGGCGAAACCGAGGAAGACCACGTTGCCCGTCATGTTGGCGACGAACACGTGTCCGAGCGCGAGGTAGCTGACCGCGTCAACGAGGCCCGTTACGACGGTCAGCGCGATCAACAGCGCCGGCAGGGGGCCCTGCCCCTCGTCGCGCCACGGCCACCGTGTCCGCGCGAGCGTACGCAGGCCGCTCGTGGGCGAGCTGCGCTCGGTCCGCTCTGTGCCGCCCGGACCGTCAGCGCTGCCAAACCGCTGCGGCTGCGGCTGCAAGCTGGCTAGGTCGAGGTCGGCGCCGGTGCGCCGACGGGATCGAGCGTGGCGTAGTAGAGGCGGTGGCGGCCGACGCGGATCTCGTCGCCGTGGGCGAGCGGGCTCCACTCGACGCGCTGGCTGTTGACGAACACGCCGTTGAGGCTGCGGTCGTCGAGCACCCGCAGGCCGTCTGCGCCGCGGACTATCAATGCGTGGCGGCGGGAGACGGTGGGATCGTCGAAGCGCACGTCGGCCGCGAGGCCGCGGCCGATGCGCGTCCACTCGCGCGTCAGCGGGACGACGACGACCTCGTCCCCGTCCTCGAAGCAGATGTACTCGCCGGGCTCGCCGAGCAGCGAGGTCGGGTCGGCGAGCCAGGACGGGAGCTCGCGCTCCTCCACCTGATCTGCCTCGATCGCCGGCGCTCCGGCCGTGGCGTTGGGCATCTCGAGCGGCTCGAGCGTGGGCGAGCCGCAGGCGGCGCAGACCGTTGCCGGGTCGCCGACGGTCAGCATCGTGATCTCTCCGCAGTGTCCGCAGCGAAACGGCAGGTTCTCCGCCACGGTCTCCGAACGCCGCTCGTCCATCTCACTGCCTCCTCGGATCGCCAGCTCCCATGATAGAGGCAGCCGACCGGTTCCGATAGGGGGCGGCGAGCTGCGCTCGACAGACGTCCGTCACGCACGCGGCAGTCCCTCGCCTTGCGGCGAGGCCGGTTTCGCGCTCCCGTGGCCGCCGCGCCTGCCCCGCGGCGCCCGTTGGCGGCTCGCCGCCGTCGGCAGGAACCGCCGGGCGAGCGGCGAATCCTCACGGCATGCTCCGCAACTCCTCACAGGGCCCGGCCGACAAGCGCACCGCACAGCCACAGGATTTCGAGCGCCTGCTCCTGCGAGCCGGGGTCAGCGTGCTCGCTGCCGACCGCGCGCGCTGCGGAGACTGCGGTCGCACGCCGCTGATCGGCGAGGAGGTGCACCGCTACGAGCGCGGCGCCGTCGTCTGCGAGCTGTGCCGTCAGCTGCGCCGCTCCGCGCCGGTCTCGACCGAGCGCGTTCGCCACAGCGAGTACGGGCAGACGGTTCGCCTGCGGCGCGCGGCCTGACCACGCCGAGCGCGTAAACTGCGCGCGGCTGTGGATCCCGTAAACGTTTCGATCACCGTCGCTCGCCCGCGCGAAGAGGTCTTCGACTACCTCGCCGACATCGCCAATCACGCGGAGTTCACCGACCACTTCCTGACGGACTGGCATCTGACGCGCGAGGACCCGGTCGGGCGCGGCGCGGGGGCGCGCTTTCGCGTCAAGGCGCCGCTGCAGCGATTCAGCTGGATGGGGGTCAGCTTCATCCAGGTCGACGCTCCCTGGCGGATCGTGGAGGCCGGGCGCGGTGGCAAGTTCAACCGCATCCGCTCGATGACCGTCTACACGCTCGAGCCGGCGCCTGACGCGGGGACGCGGGTGCGCCTGAGCGTCGAGACCGAGCCGGTCACGATCAGCGACCGGCTGATGGAGTCGCTGGGCGCGCGCCGCTGGACGCGTCGCCAGAACCGCCGTGCGCTGCGCCGCCTGCGCTCGATTCTCGAGGACGGCACGCACCGTGGCGCTCGCGTGACGATCGCCGGCGGCTGACAACTGTGGTGGGCCTGCTCGGGATGTCCGACCGGTTACGAAGGCGTCTGGATGCCGTCTGGCGGCGCCCTCCCCCGATGACGGGCGAGAGGCAGCCGCGGCAAGGCAACGAGCCTTGCCCGCTCGCTGCGTCCTGGCCAGCCGACGCCAGCGGCTCGCCGCCTGCCCCCCGAACGGGGTGGCCTGCGCGCCGAACGGGGTGGCCTGCGCGCCGAACGGGGTGGCCTGCGCGCCGAACGGGGCGGCCTGCCCCCCGAACGGGGCGGTTTCCCGTTCAACGTTCCGAGAAGACCCACTAGACTGCCGCGTCGATGTTTCGCAAGCGACTCGGAATGCTGATCGGTGTGGCGATCTGCGCCGCGGCGATCTCGGCCTGCGGCGCGGGCGAGCACGCCCGCTACTCCGACAACCTCGGGCCCGGCTACGTCCAGATCGGCCAGCTCAACTATCAGGTGCAGGTGTCGCGCGAGCTGAACCCCTGGAGCGACGAGGACCGCTACTACCTGCAGGGCTTCAGCAAATCGCAGCTGGCGCTGCCGACGGCCGACGAGTGGTTCGGCGTCTCGCTGCAGGTGTTCAACTGGACCAACCAGGCGCACACGCCGACTAGCGACTTCTTCATCACCGACACCCTCGGCGCCCGCTACGCGCCGCTGCCCAACCCGGCGCCGAACCCGTACTCCTACGTGGCCGACCCGGTTCCCGCGGGCGGCCGGCTGCCGGCGATCGACAGCGACGCCTTCACCGGCTGGTCGCAGGGCGAGCTGCTGGTCTTCAAGATCCCGTACGCGAGTCTCGTCAACCGGCCCTTCATCCTGCACATCGTGGACCCGGCCGACACCGCGCAGCAGTCGCGGATCGAGCTCGACGTCTAGCCATGGCACTCGGCGCGGCGCGCCGCCCGCAGCGACCGCTGAGCTATCGTCGCCGCTGAGCGTGAGCGTGAGCGTGAGCGTGAGCGAGCTCGGCGACATCCTCTGGAGTCCACCGGCAACGCCCGACGAGGCGACGCAGATCGGCCGATACCTGCGCTGGCTGCGCGAGCAGCGCGGCCGCTCGTTCGACGGCTACGCGGACCTGCACCGCTGGTCGGTCTCGGACCTCGACGGCTTCTGGGGCTCGATCTGGGACTTCTTCGGAGTTCGCGCCAGCGTCCCCTACGAGCGCGTGCTGGGCTCGCGCGAGATGCCCGGCGCCGAGTGGTTCGTCGGTGCCCGGCTCAACTACGCCGAGCACATGCTCGGTGCTCCCGAGGATGGTGCGCGCGCCGCGGTGATCGCGCACTCCCAGACCCGCGCGCCGATCGAGCTGACCTTCGCGCAGCTGGGTGAGCAGGTCGCGGCGGCGCGCGCCGGCTTGCAGAGGCTCGGCGTGGGCCGAGGCGACCGCGTCGTCGCCTACCTGCCGAACATCCCGGAGACATTGATCGCCTTCCTGGCCACGGCGAGCCTGGGCGCCGTTTGGGCCGCGTGCCCGCCAGAGTTCGGCCCGCGCAGCGTGATCGACCGTTTTGCGATGCTCGCGCCGAAGGTCCTGCTCGCCGTTGCGGGCTACCGCTACGGCGAGCGGCCGATCGACCGTCGCGCCGAGGCGGCGGAGCTGGCGGCCGCGCTCGAGACGCTCGAGCACGTGGTCCACGTTCCCTATGCGGGCGGCGCCGAGGACGCGCTGAGGAACGCCGTCGGCTGGGAGGCGCTGCTGTCGCAGCCGGGCGCGCTCGAATTCGAGCAGCTGCCGTTCGAGCACCCGCTCTGCGTGCTCTTCTCCTCCGGGACCACCGGGCTGCCGAAGGCGATCGTGCACGGTCATGGCGGGATCCTGGTGGAGCATCTCAAGAACCACGGCCTCAGCTGGGACCTGCGCGCCGGCGACCGCCTGATGTGGTTCACGACGACCGCCTGGATGATGTGGAACGCGCTCGCGTCCTCACTGCTGCTGCGCGCGTCGATCGTGATGATCGACGGCAATCCGCTGCACCCAGATCTCGAGATGCAGTGGCGCCTGGCCGAGCAGCTGCGGCCCACGCAGATGGGTGTCGGTCCCGCCCTGCTGATGGCCTGCCGCAAGGCCGGCGTGCGGCTGCGCGACTACGACCTCTCGTCGATCCGCCAACTGTGTGCTGCGGGCTCGCCGCTGGCGCCGGAGGGCTACGACTGGGTGTATGAGCAGCTCGGGCCCGAGCTGCTGCTCAACGTCGGCAGTGGGGGCACCGACGTCTGCACCGGCATCGTGCAGGGCGGCCCACTGCTGCCGGTCTACCGCGGCGAGATCTCTGGCTGCACGCTGGGCGTCGACGTCGCGGCCTACGACGTGGACGGACGGCCGCTCGTCGGGCAGGTGGGCGAGCTGGTGATCCGCGCGCCGATGCCGTCGATGCCGGTGCGCTTCTGGAACGACCCGGGCGGCGAGCGCTACCGCGCGACCTACTTCGAGGACTACCCCGGCGTGTGGCGCCACGGGGACTGGATCACCCTCACCGAGCGCGGCAGCGCTGTGATCAGCGGCCGCTCCGACGCGACGCTCAACCGTGGCGGCGTGCGGCTCGGGACCGGCGAGTTCTACCCCGTGATTGAGGCGTTGCACGAGGTCGTCGACAGCCTTGTCGTCCACCTAGAGGATCGCCAGGGCGGCCCGGGCGAGCTCGTGCTGTTCGTCGTGCTGGCCGACGGTCTGGTGCTCGACGGTGCGCTGAGGGCGAAGATCACGGCGGCGCTGCGCGGGGCGCTGTCGCCGCGCCACGTGCCGGACACACTCGAGGCGGTGCCCGCGATCCCGCGCACGCTGACCGCGAAGAAGCTCGAGCTGCCGGTCAAGCGGATCCTGCTCGGCGCCGCGGCCTCGGAGGTCGCAAGTCGCGACGCGCTCGCCGATCCCAGCGCGCTCGACGCGTTCGTCGACTTTGCCGCGCGCCGCGCGACGCCCGCCGAGTGACAGACCGCCCGCAGCGCGCAGCGGCGTCCGTCCGCCGCGGTGACCCGCCGGCTTCTGCGGTCGCGAACGCAGGCCGCCTCAGGTCCCGCGTGAGAGCGCCTGCTCGAGGATCGCCTTGGCCAGCGGCGCAGCGGTCGTGCCGCCCGCGCCGTCGTGCGGCAACAGCACCGCAACCACGAAGCGCGGATGCGTCTCCGGCGCGAAGGCCACGAACCAGGCGTCGGTGTCGTAGGGATTGGTGTCGAAGGCGGCGCAGCCCGTAGCACCGGTCGCTCCGTTCGAGCCGCTCGCGCCGTTCGAGCCGGTGGCGCGGCCGGTGCCGGTCGCACCGCCGCTCCTGCCTGCTCCGCTGGAACCGCTCGGGCTGGCGGCGCCGCTTGCTCCGCTGGAGCCGGCCGCGCTGCCGGAGCCGCCGCCGGTCGTCGGGCCGCTCGTTCCGCCCGCGCCGCTGCCGGCACTCGTGGAGCCGCCGCCCGGACCGCCGGCGCCGCCGGTGCTACCGGCGCCGGTCGGGGCGTTCACGCCGCCCGTGCCACTCGGATCGCTGGAGGCGCCCGTGTCGTTGGCTGCGGCCCGCGCGAGCGGACCGCTGGAGGCGGAGGCGGCGGCGGCGAGCGGAGTGCCGGCGGCGGTCGTGCCGCTCGCGCCGCTCGCGCCCGTCGCACCGGTCGAGCAGGGCGGTGGCGTGATCACATCCGCGGTCCCGGTCTTCCCGGCGACCACGACGCCGGGGATCTGCGCGCCCGTGCCGGTGCCGTAGCTGACGACGTCGCGCATCAGCGCGCGGATCGTCCGAGCCACCGATACCGGCAGCACGCGTGGGAACCGACGGGGCGCAACTATCGCGAAGGTCGGCACGGGCCGGCGACCGACCAGCGCGATCGTCGCGGCGACCCGCGCCATCTGCAGCGGCGAGGCGAGCACCTGCGCCTGTCCGATCGCGCTCTCGCCGAGCTGGAGATCGTCGGTCAGACTGCTCGGCGGGACCGTGCTCTCGGCCGCGATCGAGATCGGCGACGGCGCGTCGAAGCCGTAAGCGCGCGCGGCGGCAAGCATCCTGCTCGCACCGAGCCGCGCGCCGAGCGGCGCGAAGACCGAGTTGCACGACACCGCGAAGGCGTTCGCCAGGGTGCCACCACAGCTCTCGCCGTTGCTGTCGTGCAAGGTGAAGCCGTCCAGCACCGTCGAGCTCGCGTAGGGGTAGACGGTGTGGGCCTTGCTGAGGTGCGCTTCGAGCACACCGGTCAGAGTCACGATCTTGAAGGTCGAGCCGGGCGGCTGGAGCTCCGACAGCGGAGCGCCTGCCGCCGCCAGCAGCTCGCCGGTGGATGGCTCCATCACGACGATCCCGCCGAGGCTCGTGCCGAGCTCGACCACGGCGAGCGCCTGCAGCGCCGGCGAGATCGACGTGCGAACGTTCGCGCCGGCTCGTGGCGCGGCGCTGGCGAGCAGGCGATTGCCGGCGTAGAGCGAACCGCCCGGTGTGCCGCCCAGCTCCTGTTGGAAGAGGTGCTCGAGGCCGTCCAGGCCGACGGGTGTGCCCGGCGCAAACCCGGCGGCGACGCTCCGCTGCAGCAGTGAGCCGCTCGCCGGGCCGACGTCGCCGATCAGGTTGGACGCCGAGGGGAGCTGGCTCAGCGGCGTGCCGTCGCGCGCCAGCAGCACACCGCGCGCCGGCGCCGTGTCCGCGCGCCGCAGCCGCTCGGCGCCGCCGAGCCCGGGAAAGCTCGCCGGCCAGTTCCAGTGGATCTTCGGCGAGCCGGAGTGACCCGTCAGCGTCAGTGTGAAGCGCTCGTCCAGCGTCCCGAAGATCCGGGTGCGCACGCGCACAGAGACGTTGTAGCGGCCGCCCGCCGCCGCCGAGGCGGCGCCGACGCTCACGCGGGTCGCGGTCGCCAGCGCGACATCCTGGCGCTCGATCGAGACGAAGCGGGCGAGCGGGAGCGCGGACTGCGAGCGCGAGTCGAGGTTCGCGTAGAGCGCAGTCCAGTCGTGCAGCGCCCAATCGTGCGCATAGCTCTCGGCGAGCGCCGCTGCGGCCGGAGCCCCCCCGCCGAACACCCCGAACGCCGCCAGCGCGACCGCCGCCGCTAGCAGCGCCGACCCGGCCGCGGCCCATCCGCGACGCGTCGCCCTGCGAGCGTGCGCGGCCGATCGCTTGCCGATGCCACGCCCGCCGTTCACGCCCGCAGCCTAACGGGCCGCCGAGGCCGCCCATCGACGAGTGGCCGCCGGCGGGCTCGATCGGCCGCTGACCGTCCCCGCCCGCGGAGGCTGTGCGATGAACTCCAACTAGGGTTCCGGAACCTGATCATGAGGACGCTCGACTGGATGATCCTCGCGGCAGCCCTGCTGTTCGCCGTATCCGGCTACTTCCGGGGGTTCATCGTCGGCGCGCTCTCGCTCGGCGGCTTCGTCGTCGGCGCGATCGCCGGGACCCGGCTGGCCGATGCGCTGCTCGCGGGCGGCGCCTCCTCACCCTACGCGCCGCTGTTCGGCTTGATCGGAGCGCTCGGCGCCGGCGCGATCCTGGCGATCGGCTTCGAGGGCGTCGGGATCCGGCTGCGGCGCGGCCTGCGCCTTCCATTCCTTGGCACGCTCGACGGACTGCTCGGAGCGCTGCTGAGCGCCACCGTGGCGCTCTGCCTCGCATGGTTGCTCGGAGTCGTCGTGCTGGCGCTGCCCGGGACGGGGTCGCTGGCCGCCGAGATCCGCAGCTCGTCGATCCTGCGTCGGCTCGATGAGCTGATGCCGCCGTCCGGCGTCGTGCTGAATGCGCTCGCGCGGATCGACCCGTTGCCGGCGATCGCGGGCGCCAGCGCGCCGGTCGCGGCTCCGCCGTCCGCCGTCTCGATGACTCCGGCGCTCGACCGCGCGGAGCGCAGCGTGGTGCGCGTGCTCGGGACGGCCTGCGGACTCGGCATCGAAGGCTCGGGTTGGGTGATCGGACCCGACGAGGTGCTGACCAACGCGCACGTGGTCGCCGGCGAGGGCGACACCGTCGTCGAGGTCGCGGGCGAGGGCGCTGGGCACAACGCGACGGCGGTCCTGTTCGATCCCCGCAACGACATCGCCGTCCTGAGCGTGCCGCGGCTCGGGCTGCCCGCGCTGACCCTGGCGGACGAGACGGCGGACGGTAGCGCCGGAGTGATCCTCGGCTACCCGCTCGATGGACCGCTGGCAACCGAGCCGGCCAGGGTCGGCGCAACCGCGACCGTCCAGACGCAGGACGCGTACGGGCGCGGACCGCTGCCGCGGCTGCTGACCGCGATCCGCGGGCTGATCCGTCCGGGAAACTCGGGTGGCCCGGTGATCGACGCCTCGGGGGCGGTGCTGACCACGGTCTTCGCGGCGACCACGAGCGCCGGCCCACACGGGGGATACGGGGTCGCCAACGCGACAGTTCGCGCCGAGCTCCGCGGCGTCGGCGGGGCCGTGTCAACCGAGGGCTGCACCGGCTGAGCTTGCGTGGGGCGCTACGCTGCCGGACCATGGCCGCCCGTGACAAGACGCTGGTGATCGCCGAGAAGCCGTCCGTCGGGCGCGATCTCGCGCGCGTGCTGCCCGGTCCGTTCGCCAAGCACGAGGGCTACCTCGAGGGTCCCGAGCACATCATCAGCTGGGCGGTCGGGCACCTCGTTCAGCTGGCCGAGCCCGACGAGTACGACCCCAAGTTCAAGCGCTGGCGGATGGCCGACCTGCCGATCGTCCCCGAGCGCTTCAGGCTGGTCGTGCGCGACGAGCGCTCGAAGAAGCAGATGTCGGTCGTCACCACGCAGCTGCACCGTGATGACGTGAGCGAGGTGATCAACGCCTGCGACGCCGGACGCGAGGGCGAGCTGATCTTCGCCTACCTCTACGAGAAGGCCGGGTCGAAGCTGCCGGTCCGCCGCCTGTGGCTGTCCTCGATGACCGCCGCCGCGATGCGCGAGGCGTTTGCGACGCTGCGCCCGGCGTCGGAGCTCGCGCCGCTCGAGCAGGCGGCCCGCTCGCGTTCGGAGGCCGACTGGATCGTCGGCATGAACGCGACCCGCGCGGCGACGATCCGACTGCGCTCATCGTTTGACGGCGCTGTCTCGCTGGGGCGTGTGCAGACCCCGACGCTCGCGATCATCGCGCGCCGCGAGGAGGAGGTCCGCGCGTTCAAGCCCGAGCCCTACTGGCTGGTGGACGCGCGCTTCGAGCCCTCCGAGGACGCCGCGCGCCGCTACGCCGGCCGCTTCCACGCCGGCGCGAAGCCGCGACTTGGCAGTGAGGCGGAGGCGCTCGCGATCGTCGCCGCGGTGCGCGAGCGGGACGGCGAGATCACGAAGGTCGAGAAGCGCGAGGTGACCGAGAAGCCGCCGATGCTCTACGACCTGACCTCGCTGCAGCGCGACGCGAACACCCGTTTCGGATTCTCGGCGCGGCGCACGCTCGGCGCGGCCCAGCGGCTCTACGAGGAGCACAAGGCGCTGACCTACCCGCGGACCAACTCGCGCTTCCTCACCAGCGACATGGCGCCGGAGATCAAGCCGACCGCGGAGCTCGTCGGGGCGCGCGCCGAGTACCGCGAGGCCGCGCTCTACGTAACGGGACTCGACCTGCTGCCGCTCGCGCGCGTGATCGACGACAGCAAGGTCACCGACCATCACGCGATCATCCCGACGCGCGCCGAGCATCCGGTCGAGAAGATGGACACCGACGACCGCCGCGTCTACGACCTCGTCGTGCGCCGCTTCCTTGCCGCGTTCCATCCCGAGGCCGTGCTCGAGAACACGCGCATCGAGACGACCGTCGCCGAGCACGTCTTCCGCACGCGAGGGAGGGTGCTGCTGGTGCCCGGCTGGCGCGGCGTCTACCTGGCGGCCGCCGAGGACGCCGACTCGGGCGACGGGCCCGCGGACGAGGACGAGGTCGACGAGCAGGCGCTGCCGCGGCTGGAGCAGGGGGAGCCCTCGCGCACGCTCGAGGCCGACGCGCTCGCCAAGCAGACCAAGCCGCCCCGCCGCTACACCGACGCCTCGCTGCTGGGCGCGATGGAGACCGCCGGCAAGCTGGTCGACGACGAGGGGATGCGCGAGGCGATGAAGGACTCAGGCATCGGCACCCCCGCGACGCGCGCCGCGATCATCGAGCGGCTGATCGACGTCGGCTACGTCGAGCGCGACGGACGCGCGCTGGTCGCCACCGAGAAGGGGCTGAACGTGATCCGGCTGCTCGGGGAGCATGCCCTGACCTCGCCCGACCTGACCGGAGCCTGGGAGCAGCGGCTCGGGCGGATCGAGCGCGGCGAGGACTCGCGCGAGCAGTTCATGCGCGACATCGCGGGCTTCGCCAAGGAGACCGTCGAGGTGCTCGACGAGACGCTCAAGGACGTGCGCATTCCGCGCGCGAACCTCGGCCCCTGCCCGGTCTGCGGACACGGCATCGTCGAGAACCGCAAGGGCTACTCCTGTTGGGCGCGCGAGGACCCGGGTTGCGGCTTCGTGATCTGGAAGGGCAAGGCCGGCAAGCAGCTTCCGCTCGCCGTGGCGCGCGAGCTGATCGCCACCGGTCGCACGGCGCGCCCCGTGACCGGCTTTCGCGGACGCAGCGGGCGCTCCTTCCGCGCGCGCCTCGCGCTGATGCAGGCAGCCGACGGCAAGTGGCGTGTCGAGTTCGATGAGCCCTGGGCGCGCGAGGGCGCCAAGCCGCCGGAGGTCGAGGTCGAGCTGGAGCCGGCAGCCGAGCGCAGCGCCGCCTAGGTCCTGCTGAGGATTTCGGGTGGGTGCATGCACCCACCCGCGGATCGCTGCATGCAGCGATCCGAACCCCCCGTTCGGGGGGCAGGCCCCCGTTCGGGGGGTCGTCCCCGCGCTTCGCCACCATGGGTGGCGATGGGACTGACGCTCGTAACCGGGCCCGCCAACTCGGCCAAGGCCCAGATCGTGCTCGACCGCCACCGCGCCGCGCTGGCACGCGGGGCGATCCTCGTCGTGCCTCGCTCGGCTGATGTGGAGCATTACCGCCGTGAGCTGGCCGGCGAGGGTGCGGTGCTCGGCGTGCGCGTCGAGC
>CABDXV010000415.1_pt1 | contig 16597 bp, 13 predicted proteins | sample 3131821 | NCBI WGS metagenome assembly CABDXV01 (sample SAMEA5534336, study PRJEB31848) | metagenome | biome: tundra; feature: field; material: soil | place: USA | collected 2013-05 | depth 0.15 m | reverse complement strand
CGCGTCGGTCGCTACAAGCTGAACTCGCGCCTCGGGCTCGAGATCGACCTCGACACGCGCACGCTGACGCACGACGACATCATCGCCCTGGTCAAGGAGCTGGTGTCGCTGCCCAAGCGGCTCGGCATGCCCGAGAACCCCGAGATCGAGATCAAGGACTACGCGGCCGAGGCCGCGAGCATGCCGCGCGAGGCCGTGGCCGAGCACCTCGACGAGTACGAGCACTTCGGCAACCGCCGCCTGCGGACGGTCGGCGAACTGATCCAGGAGGCCTTCCGGATCGGCCTCTACCGGATGGAGCGCGTGGTGCGCGAGCGCCTCACAACCGAGGACGCCGACACGATTACGCCGCAGACGATCATCAACATCCGCCCGGTGGTCGCGGCGCTCAAGGAGTTCTTCGGCTCATCCCAGCTGTCGCAGTTCATGGACCAGACCAACTCGCTGGCCGGGCTCACCCATCGCCGTCGCCTCTCGGCGCTCGGCGCCGGCGGGCTGACGCGTGAGCGCGCGCCGATTGAGGTGCGCGACGTGCACCCGACCCACTACGGCCGGATGTGCCCGATCGAGACGCCTGAGGGCCCGAACATCGGCCTGATCGGTTCGCTTTCCTCCTATGCCCAGGTCTCCGAGCACGGCTTCGTGACGACGCCCTACCGGGTCGTCTCCGACGGCGTCGTGACGGACAAGATCGTCCACCTCGATGCGACGCAGGAGGAGGAGCAGATCATCGCGCAGGCCAACACGCCGCTCGATGCGAAGAGCGGTCGCCTGAAGGGTCCGGAGATCCTCTGCCGCACGCAGGCCGGCCAGTACGTGACCGTCGGGCCGAAGGAGGTGGATCTGGTCGACGTCTCGCCGGAGCAGATCTGGTCGGTCGCGACGGCGATGATCCCGTTCCTCGAGCACGACGACGCCAACCGCGCGCTGATGGGCTCGAACATGCAGCGCCAGGCGGTGCCGCTGCTGACCACCGACGCACCGCTGGTCGGCACGGGAATGGAGCTGCGCGCGGCGCTGGACACCGGCGACGTGCTGCTGGCTCGCGCCCCGGGCACGGTCGCGTTCATCGACGCGACGGAGATCGTCGTCGAGGGGACCGATGGCACCCGCGAGGAGTACCAGCTGCAGAAGTTCATGCGCTCCAATCAGGGGACGCTGATCCACCAGAAGCCGCTCGTCGCCAGTGGCCAGAAGGTCAAGCTGGGTGACGTGCTGGCCGACGGCTCCTCGAGCGATCGCGGTGAGATGGCGCTCGGCAAGAACCTGATGGTCGCCTTCATGTCCTGGGAGGGCTACAACTTCGAGGACGCGATCATCCTCTCCAAGCGGCTGGTCCGCGACGACGAGCTGACCTCGATTCACATCGAGGAGTACGAGATCGACGCTCGCACGACCAAGCTCGGCGAGGAGGAGATCACCCGCGACATCCCCAACCGCTCCGAGGAGTCGCTGCGCAACCTCGACGACCGCGGCATCGTCCGCGTCGGCGCCGAGGTCGGCTCCGGCGACCTGCTGGTCGGCAAGGTCACGCCCAAGGGCGAGACCGAGCTGACGGCCGAGGAGAAGCTGATCCGCGCGATCTTCAAGGAGAAGGCGCGCGAGGTTCGCGACACCTCATTGAAGGTGCCCCACGGCGAGGGTGGCGTGGTGATCGACGTGATGATCTTCAGCCGCGAGAAGGGTGACGACCTGCCGCCGGGAGTCAACGACCTGGTGCGCGTGTTCGTCGCCAAGAAGCGCAAGATCTCCGAGGGCGACAAGCTCGCCGGGCGCCACGGCAACAAGGGCGTGATCTCGAAGATCGTCGACGAGCAGGACATGCCGTTCCTCGAGGACGGGACCCCGGTCGACGTGATCCTCAACCCGCTTGGCGTGCCGAGCCGGATGAACGTCGGCCAGATCCTCGAGACCCACCTCGGCTGGGTCGCCGCGCAGGGCTGGTATGACGACGGCTCCGAGGCCTTCAAGCTCTCGCAAGAGAAGGACGGGCGTGGGCGCGTCTACGTCTCCACGCCGGTCTTCGACGGCGCGACGATCACCGACGTCGACCAGGCGCTGGTCGCCTGGCAGGATCACTACAAGGGCGCGATCCGGATGGACATCGACCGGACACGGCGGCCCGGCGAGCAGGCCAGCGGCAAGGTCACGCTCTACAACGGGCGCACCGGCGAGCCGTTCGAGGAGCAGATCACCGTCGGCTACATGTACATCCTGAAGCTGCTGCACCTCGTCGACGACAAGATCCACGCTCGCTCGACAGGCCCCTACTCGCTGGTCACCCAGCAGCCGCTCGGTGGCAAGGCGCAGTTCGGCGGCCAGCGCTTCGGCGAGATGGAGGTCTGGGCGCTCGAGGCCTACGGCGCGGCCTACACGCTGCAGGAGATGCTGACGATCAAGTCCGACGACACCGTCGGGCGCGTCAAGGCATACGAGGCGATCGTCAAGGGCGAGAACATCGCCGAACCGTCGATCCCCGAGTCCTTCAAGGTGCTGTTGAAGGAGATGCAGTCGCTCGCGCTCGACGTGAACGTCGTGTCCGAGGAGGGCCAGCGCGCCGAGATGCGCGACGAGGACGACGACCTGCTGCGCGCCGCCGAGGAGCTCGGCATCGACCTCTCGGGCGTGCGCGTCGAGGAGGACTCGGCCGAACCGCAGGCGGCGCCGGCCGACCCGCCCGATGACGACGAGGAAGAGGACGACGCAGAGATCGATGACGCCGATGCGGACGCCGTCGACCTCGACGTGGTCGCCGCGGCCGGGGTGCTCGGCACCGAGGACTCGCTCGACGACCTGGGGATCGAGATCGACCTCGATTCGCTGGATGGCGACGATTCCCTGGGCGGCGAAGACGACATTGATGAAGCAGTGGCAATTGACGAGGAGTCAGCGTGATCGATATCAACAACTTCGACGCGATCGAGATCAGTCTCGCGTCGTCCAAGCAGATCCGCGGTTGGAGCTCCGGCGAGGTCACCAAGCCGGAGACGATCAACTACCGCACGCTCAAGCCTGAGAAGGACGGGCTGTTCTGCGAGCGGATCTTCGGGCCGACCAAGGACTGGGAGTGCTACTGCGGGAAGTACAAGCGCGTCCGCTACAAGGGGATCGTCTGCGAGCGCTGCGGCGTCGAGGTCACGCGCTCGAAGGTGCGCCGTGAGCGCATGGGGCACGTCGATCTCGCCGCGCCGGTCAGCCATATCTGGTTCTTCAAGGGCGTTCCCAGCCGCATCGGCTATCTGCTCGACATGGCGCCGAAGGAGCTCGAGAAGGTGCTGTACTTCGCCGCCTCGATCATCACCTGGGTCGACGATGAGGCGCGCACGCGCGACGCCGACAAGCTCGAGAAGGAGATCGTCAAGGTGCTCGACTCCTACACGGGCGAGCGTGAGGAGCGCGTGCTCGAGCTGCGCGAGTCGCTGGCGCGCCGCGAGGTCTACCTCGAGAGCGGCAAGCAGACCGGCTTCTCGGGCGAGGATCACCTGTGGGCGGACTCGCTCGACGTGAAGGTCGCCAAGCTCACCGCGGAGGACCGCGACAAGCTTCTCAAGGACCTGCGCAAGAGCTTCGAGGCCGACATCGCCGACACGGAGGCCTACATCGAGGACGCCGCCGAGCGCGTGCGTCAGGTGTGGGAGCTGTTCAAGACGATGGAGCCCAAGCAGATCGAGCACGACGAGACGTTGTTCCGTGAGCTCAAGGAGCGCTTCGGCTCCTCCTACGGCTTCGGCGACTACTTCCGTGGCGGCATGGGCGCCGAGGCGATCCGCGACCTGCTCCAGCAGGTCGACCTGGAGGCCGAGCGGATCGAGCTGCTCGACCAGGTCAAGACCGCCAAGGGCCAGAAGCAGGCCCGCGCCGTCAAGCGCCTGAAGGTCGTCTCCGCCTTCATCCAGTCGGGCAACAGGCCCGAGATGATGGTGCTCGACGCCGTGCCGGTGATTCCGCCGGAGCTGCGCCCGATGGTCCAGCTCGACGGCGGCCGCTTCGCGACCAGCGATCTGAACGACCTCTATCGCCGCGTGATCAACCGCAACAACCGCCTCAAGCGGCTGCTCGACCTCGGCGCGCCCGAGATCATCGTCAACAACGAGAAGCGCATGCTGCAGGAGGCCGTCGACGCGCTGTTCGACAACGGCCGCCGCGGGCGCCCGGTCACCGGACCCGGCAACCGGCCGCTGAAGTCGCTCTCCGACATGCTGAAGGGCAAGCAGGGCCGCTTCCGCCAGAACCTGCTCGGCAAGCGCGTCGACTACTCGGGACGTTCGGTGATCGTCTCGGGTCCTTACCTCAAGCTGCACCAGTGCGGCTTGCCGAAGCTGATGGCGCTCGAGCTGTTCAAGCCGTTCATCATGTCGCGGCTGGTCGAGCGCAAGTCGGCGCAGAACATCAAGGCGGCCAAGAAGATGGTCGACTCGATGATCCCCGAGGTCTGGGACGTGCTCGAGGAGGTCATCCACGAGCACCCGGTGCTGCTGAACCGCGCGCCGACGCTGCACCGCCTCGGCATCCAGGCGTTCGAGCCGCTGCTGGTCGAGGGCAAGGCGATCCAGGTTCACCCGCTGGTCTGCCACGCCTTCAACGCCGACTTCGACGGTGACCAGATGGCGGTCCACCTGCCGCTCTCGGCCGAGGCCCAGGCGGAGGCCCGCATCCTGATGCTGTCCTCCAACAACATCCTCTCGCCGGCGCACGGCGCGCCGCTTGCGACCCCGTCGCAGGACATGATCCTCGGCGCCTACTACCTCACCTACGGCCCCGAGCCGGAGGAGCTGGCGAAGATCGATCGGGCGACGCACGATCCGCGGCCGCACGTCTTCCGCACCGCGCAGGAGGCCGAGCTGTCCTACGAGGCTCGCGTCGTCAAGCTGCACGATCTCGCGGAGTTCCGCCCGTTCCGCTCCGGCGGCGGGCACATCCTCACGACGGTCGGGCGGATCATCTACAACGACCACATCGAGCGGGCGCTCGAGCAGGCCCTGAAGGGCGAGTTCGACCCGACGACCTACGTGTTCGTCAACCAGTCGATGAAGAAGCGCGACACGACCCGGTTGATCGACGCGCTGGTCCAGCACTACGGCGCGACGACGATCTCGCTGGTGCTCGACGCCTTCAAGGACCTCGGTTTCAAGTACGCGACGCAGGCGGGGATCACGATCTCCAAGAACGACGTCGTCGTGCCGCCGAGCAAGCCGGAGATCCTCGGCCGCTATGAGACCGAGGTTGCGGAGGTCCAGGATCAGTACGACCAGGGCCTGATCACGCAGGAGGAACGCCACGAGGCCGTCGTCGACCTCTGGAACGCCTGCACCGATGAGGTCGCCGAGGCGATGATCGCGAACCTCGACGAGCTCAACCCCATCTTCATGATGGCCAACTCCGGGGCGCGCGGCTCGTTCAAGCAGATCCGCCAGCTGGCGGGGATGCGCGGACTGATGGCGAACCCGAAGGGCGAGATCATCGAGCGTCCGATCAAGGCGAACTTCGTCGAGGGGCTCTCGGTGCTCGAGTACTTCATCTCGACCCACGGCGCGCGCAAGGGCCTCGCCGACACCGCGCTGCGCACGGCGGACTCCGGCTACCTGACGCGGCGTCTGGTCGACGTCGCCCAGGACGTGATCATCCGCGAGCCCGACTGCGGCACCGAGCAGTACATCGAGGTCCCGGTGTTCAAGGACGGCGGCGAACCGAACGACAACCTGATCGGGCGGATCGCTGCACGCGAGTTCTCGACCAAGCGCGGTCGCACGCTCGTGGAGCAGGGCAAGGAGATCGATCGCGCGGAGTTCGCCGACATCGTCGAGAGCTACCGCGAGGACTACGACAAGGGCTCGGGTGCGATGGTCGCGGTGCGCTCCGTGCTCAAGTGCCAGGCCCCCTCGGGGGTCTGCCAGGCCTGCTATGGGCGGGCGATGGCGACCGGTCAGATCGCCCAGATCGGCGACGCGGTCGGAATCATCGCCGCGCAGTCGATTGGCGAGCCGGGCACGCAGCTGACGATGCGTACCTTCCACACCGGCGGCGTCGCCGGCGCGGACATCACGCACGGCCTGCCGCGCGTCGTCGAGTTGTTCGAGGCTCGCAAGCCGAAGGGCCTGGCGAAGATCGCCGAGCAGGACGGCGTGATCTCGATCGAGGAGTCCGACAAGGCGCTGACGGTCGTGATCACCGACGCGGCTGGCGAGGAGCATCGCCACACCTTCCCGCGCCGCACGCGGCTCTACGTCACGGCCGGCGAGAAGATCGTCGCCGGACGCCAGCTCAACGAGGGCTCGCTGTACCCGCACGAGCTGCTTGCGGTGCGCGGGCGGACCGAGACCGAGCAGTACCTCGTCAAGGAGGTGCAGGCGGTCTACAAGTCCCAGGGCGTGGACATCAACGACAAGCACATCGAGCTGATCGTCCGCCAGATGCTCAAGAAGGTGCGTGTCGATCAGAAGGGCGACACCGACTATCTGCCGGGACAGTTCGTCGACCGCTTCGAGTTCGCTCGGGCGAGCGAGCTGGTCGCCAAGAGCGGTGGCGAGGCGGCGGAGTTCGAGGACATCATCCTCGGCATCACCAAGGCATCGCTGAACACCGACTCGTTCCTCTCGGCGGCCTCCTTCCAGGAGACCACGAAGGTTCTGACCGACGCGGCGCTGGAGGGTAAGATCGACCGCCTCAACGGGCTCAAGGAGAACGTGATCATCGGCAAGCTGATCCCGGCGGCGACCGGGCTCAAGCGCTACCGACGGATCGAGATCGAGCCCGCCAAGCCGCTGCCGCGCGCCGTCGACGAGCTCGGCCTGCTCGGCGAGGACGATCTCGCCAGCGAGCTCGGCATGGGCGGCTTCGCCGACTTCGCGGCGGATCTCGCGTCACTCGAGGAGATCGGGCTCGGCTCGGATCCCGGGTTCGCAGACGAGCTGCGCGAGCTCGACATCAAGGAGTAAAGGCTCAGTGGGGGGCGCGCTCCGCGCTCCCCCCACCCGCCGACTGATGACGCTGGCGTGGTGCGGCGCTCACGCTCAGAGCGTTGCGGAGCTGTTCTGCCCGCCGGCCTGCCAGCTCAGCGTGTCGCCGTGCAGGCGCAGTGAGCGCGGCTTGATGTTCGCGGCGGCGGCCAGCAGCCGGTGCCCGGCGGCGCTGAGCGTGTGGACCTCATAGATCGGCGTGAAGGCGCCGACGGCGCTGCGCTCGCCGATCCAGGCGAGCGTGCCGGTCGCGCTGAGCGCGATCGCCGTGACGCTGACGAAGGACTCGGCTCGGCGCTCGGGGGTCGTGGCCGCCGCCGTGGCGGTCGTCCTGCCGGTTTGCAGGTCGACCAGCTTGACCGTCGAGGAGAGCGTGTCCACGCCCATCTCGACCGTGTCGACGCCGGCGTAGCGGGGGCTGAGCGCGTAGAGCGCGACCCTGGTGGCCGGGAACGGCGTGGTGGGGCGGAGCGATCCGAGTCGCGTGGTGCGGGCGCCCAGGCAGCCGTAGAGCGTGGAACCCTGCGAGAAGATCCGCGCAGCGCCGGAGGCGCGGAGCGTCCTCAACCCTGCCGGGACGCAGCCTGCCGGGGTTGCGCCGGCGCCGGTCGCGATCGCCAGTGGCGCGAGCAGGACTGCGGCTGCGATAGGCTGGAAGCGCATCCCAAAGACGATACGCGCCTCCTGTACGCGGCAAGTCAAGCGCAGGCACCGGACGGTCGATAGGGAATAGAGGCGCAGGACGCGCCTGCATCACTCTCCATGGAGGCTTGACCCATCGAACTCGGAATCCTGCTCGCGCTCTGCTGCGCGGTCGTCACCAACGTTGCCTTCTTCTTCAAGCAACGTGGCGCGCGCAGCGCTCCGCGGGTCCTCGCCAGCCACCCGCTGCGCTCCGGGCGGGCGCTGTTTCGTGCGCGCTGGTTCATGCTCGGCATGCTCGTCGCCGCCGTGGCCTGGGTGCTGCACGTCGCGGCGATGGCGCTCGTGCCACTCAGCATCGTGCAGGTCGTGCTCGCCGGGGGCGTCGTGCTGATCGGCGTGATGGCCGAGCGGGTCTTCGGCTTCCCGGTCGGACGCCGGCAGTGGTTGGGCCTTGCGCTGACCGCGAGCGGGCTCGTCGCGTTCGCGCTCACCGTTCCCACGGTGCACGGCGCGCACGCAAGCTTCTCGCCGGCCGCGATGATCGCGTTCGAGGCCGGCCTGTGCGCCGTCGGCGCCCTGTTGATCGTCGGGCCGCGCGCCGGCGCGCCGAGCGAGCACCACGGCACGATGCTCGGTGCGGCGAGCGGCATCCTGTTCGGCGTCTCCGACGTCTCGATCAAGGCGCTCACCGGGATCGTCGGCGCGCACGGCGTGCTCGGTGCGCTCAGTCCCTGGCTGATCCTGACCCTGATCGCCTCGGTCGTCGCCTTCTTCGCCTCGGCGAAGTCCTTTCAGGAGGGCGACCCGGTTCCCGTGATCGCGATCACCAGCGCGACCGCGAACATCTCCTCGATCGCCGGCGGGATCCTCGTGTTCGGCGACCCGATGCCGGGCGGCGCGTTCGGCATCGTCGCCCAGAGCCTCGGACTCGTCGCGATCATGCTCGCCGCTGCGCTGATGCCGTCGCTCGCTGCCAGGCAGACGGTCGGCGTGGCGATCTGAGACGCTCGGCTCGCCACCGCCGCGCTCGCCGCGCCGCGGGCGTGATCGCCGCCTCTGGTACCATCCCACGCCGCATGCCGACCACCTCCCAGCTCGTCCGGATCGGACGCAAGCCGCCGAAGAAGAAGCTCGCGACCCCCGGCCTGAAGTCTGGCAAGGGCCGCAAGCGCAAGGTCGCCGCGCCGCAGCGGCGCGGCGTCTGTACCCGCGTCTACACGACGACCCCGAAGAAGCCGAACTCGGCGCTGCGCAAGGTCGCGCGCGTGCGGATCACCGGCTCGATCGAGGTCACCGCCTACATCCCGGGCGAGGGACACAACCTTCAGGAGCACTCCGTCGTGCTGGTCCGCGGCGGTCGCGTCAAGGACCTCCCGGGCGTGCGCTACAAGGTCGTACGCGGCGCGCTCGACGCCGCGGGCGTCAGCGATCGCAAGAAGGCGCGCTCGCAGTACGGGGTCAAGAAGCCGTAGTGGTCCCCCGCTTTTTCGCACAACCTTCCCAGGAGACCCACGTCTGATGCCCCGTCGCGCCGCCGCCCAGATTCGTCCGCTCGAGCCCGACGCCGTGCACCGCTCGCGGCTCGTGCAGCAGGTCGTCAACAAGGTGATGCTCGACGGCAAGAAGTCGACCGCCGAGCGGATCGTCTACGACGCGCTGGCGATCCTCGCGGAGAAGACCGGCAAGGACGCGGTCGAGGCGCTCGAGGAGTCGATCAAGATCCTGACGCCCGCGCTCGAGGTCCGCTCGCGCCGCGTCGGTGGCGCCACCTACCAGGTACCCGTCGAGGTTCCGGCGCGGCGTGCCCGCACGCTCGCGGTGCGCTGGCTGGTCGAATTCTCCCGCAGCCGCCGCGAGAAGCAGATGTCTGCGCGCTTGGCAGGCGAGTTGCTCGACGCCCAGTCGCAGCAGGGCGGGGCCTACAAGCGCAAGGACGACATCTTCCGCATGGCGCAGGCCAACAAGGCCTTCGCGCACTACCGCTGGTAGGGCGACGGGCGCGGGATCTCCAGTACCCCTCTGCTATGATCGCCCGGCGCTGAGGGCGACAAAGCTCGTCTGCGAGCATCCCGCCACGCGCAGGATCACGAACATGGAGACCGCGACCACATAGCGACGCAGACTGGGGCTTGAGCAGGAGTCTGCGTGGGCCCACCGGCCCTATTTTTTTGCCCGCTCCCGTCCAGTTCGACGGCGGACGCCGAGCCTTCCGGATCGACCCCAACAACCACCATGCCAAGAGCCTTCCCACTCGAAAAGACCCGCAACATCGGGATCATGGCGCACATCGACGCCGGCAAGACGACGACCACGGAGCGCATCCTCTACTACACGGGGCGCACCTACAAGATCGGCGAGGTGCACGAGGGCGCGGCGACGATGGACTGGATGGAGCAGGAGCAGGAGCGCGGGATCACGATCACCTCGGCCGCCACGACCTGCGAGTGGAATCACCACCGGATCAACATCATCGACACGCCGGGTCACGTCGACTTCACCGTCGAGGTCGAGCGCTCGCTGCGCGTGCTCGACGGCGCGATCGCGCTGTTTGACTCGGTTGCCGGCGTCGAGCCGCAGTCCGAGACGGTCTGGCGTCAGGCCGACAAGTACTCGGTCCCGCGGATCGCCTACATCAACAAGATGGACCGCATCGGCGCCGACTTCGAGCGCGGCGTGCAGACGATGATCGACCGCCTCGGCGCGCATCCGGTCCCGATTCAGCTGCCGGTCGGCGTCGAGGGCGACTTCGCGGGGGTCATCGACCTGGTCAAGATGCGCGCGGTCTACTACCTCGACGATCTCGGCACCGAGCAGGAGGAGCGCGACATTCCGGCTGAGCTCGCCGACGCGGCGGCCGCCGCGCGCGAGCATCTGCTCGAGGAGGTCTCCCACTTCGATGACGAGCTGGTCGAGCTGATCCTCGAGGAGTCCGAGATTCCCGAGGCGCTGCTGAAGGCGGCGATCCGCAAAGCGACGCTGGCGATCGCCTTCACGCCGGTGCTGTGTGGCTCCTCGTTCAAGAACAAGGGCGTGCAGCCGCTGCTGGACGCCGTTGTCGACTATCTGCCCTCGCCGCTGGACGTCCCGCCGGTGCACGGTATCGAGCCGGTGCGCGGCGATCCCGAAGGACGCGACGCCACCCGCTCGGCCGACGAGTCGCAGCCGTTCGCGGCGCTGGCGTTCAAGATCATGGCCGACCCGTTCGTCGGCAAGCTGACCTACTTCCGCGTCTATTCGGGCAAGCTCGAGGCAGGCGCGCGCGTGCTGAACGTCTCGACCGGCAAGACCGAGCGCATCGGGCGGATCCTGATGATGCACGCCAACGACCGCGCGGAGGTCGGCGAGGTCTACGCCGGCGACATCGCGGCCGCCGTCGGGATCAAGCAGGTCACCACCGGTGACACGCTGGCCGCTCCGGACGCGCCGATCAAGCTCGAGCAGATCGTCTTCCCGGAGCCGGTGATCAAGGTGGCGGTCGAGCCGAAGACCAAGATCGACCAGCAGAAGATGTCGGTCGCGCTCGGCCGCCTCGCCGAGGAGGACCCGACCTTCCGCGTGCAGACCAACGAGGAGACCGGCCAGACCGAGATCTCCGGCATGGGCGAGCTGCATCTCGAGGTGCTCGTCGACCGGATGAAGCGCGAATACCACGTCGAGGCCAACGTCGGGCGCCCGCAGGTGTCCTACCGCGAGACGGTGCGCGGCGAGGCCCGCCACGTCGAGGGCAAGTTCATCCGTCAGACCGGCGGCTCCGGCCAGTACGGCGTGGTCTACATCGACCTCGAGCCGGCCCCCGGCGAGGGCTTCGACTTCGTCAACAAGATCAGGGGCGGCTCGGTGCCGAGCGAGTTCATCCCGGCCGTCGAGAAGGGCTGCGAGGAGGCGCTCGAGAACGGCGTCAAGGCCGGCTATCCGATGGTCGACATCCGTGTCACCCTGGTCGACGGCAAGTACCACGACACCGACTCCTCGGAGATCGCCTTCAAGGTTGCGGGCTCGCTCGCCTTCAAGGAGGCCGCACGGCGCGCCAAGCCGGTGCTGCTCGAGCCGATCTTCGCCGTCGAGGTCGTCACGCCGGAGGATTTCCTCGGCGAGGTGATCGGCGATCTGTCTCGCCGGCGCGGTCGCATCGAGGGCCAGGAGCGCCGTGGCAACGCGCTGACCGTAACGGCTCGCGTCCCGCTTTCGGAGATGTTCGGCTACGCCACCGATTTGCGTTCCAACACGCAGGGCCGGGCGAACTACACGATGCAGTTCGAGGCCTACGAGGAAGTGCCGCCGAACATCGCAGAGAAGGTCGTCGAGAGCCGCGGAGGGGAGTCCAAGGCGGCCTGAGCAGCGACCGCGCCGCGCGGGGCGCGGTGTTTCTGAGAGTATTCCCGGGTTCGCCTCAGTCGGCGGACGCCAAAACGTCGATCACAGGAGCAACACAAAGTGGGCAAGGCGAAGTTCGAGCGCGACAAGCCGCACGTCAACGTCGGCACGATTGGTCACATCGACCATGGCAAGACCACGCTGACCGCTGCCATCACAAACGTGCTGGCGGAGAAGATGGGCGGCGAGGCAATGAGCTTCGAGCAGATCGACAACGCTCCCGAGGAGCGTGAGCGCGGCATCACGATCGCGACCTCGCACGTCGAGTATCAGACCGAGCATCGCCACTACGCCCACGTCGACTGTCCGGGCCACGCCGACTACGTGAAGAACATGATCACCGGCGCGGCGCAGATGGACGGCGCGATCCTCGTCGTCTCTGCCGCCGACGGCCCGATGCCCCAGACCCGCGAGCACATCCTGCTCGCGCGCCAGGTCGGCGTCCCCTACATCGTCGTGTTCCTCAACAAGGCCGACATGGTCGACGACGACGAGCTGCTCGAGCTCGTCGAGGTCGAGGTGCGCGAGCTGCTCTCCTACTACGACTTCCCGGGCGACGACATCCCGTTCGTGATCGGCTCGGCGCTGAAGGCGCTCGAGGGTGACGAGGCCTCCCGCGAGAAGATCCTCGAGCTTGCTGCGGCGCTGGACTCCTACATCCCGGAGCCGGTGCGCGAGCTCGACAAGCCGTTCCTGATGCCGGTCGAGGACGTCTTCTCGATCACCGGCCGCGGGACCGTCGCGACCGGTCGCATCGAGCAGGGCATCATCAAGACGGGCGAGACGGTCGAGATCGTCGGCATCAGGGCCACGACGAGCACCGTCGTCACCGGCGTCGAGATGTTCCGCAAGATCCTGGACCAGGGTCAGGCGGGCGACAACGTGGGCTGCCTGCTGCGCGGCACCAAGCGCGAGGAGATCGAGCGCGGACAGGTGCTGTGCAAGCCGGGATCGATCACGCCGCACACGCATTTCAAGAGCGAGGTCTACGTGCTCAAGAAGGAGGAGGGTGGGCGTCACACGCCGTTCTTCTCCGGGTACCGGCCTCAGTTCTACTTCCGCACCACCGACGTGACCGGCGTGGCGAACCTGCCCGAAGGCGTCGAGATGGTGATGCCGGGAGACAATGTCCAGATGGAGATCGAGCTGATCCAGCCGATCGCGATGGACCCCGGTCTGCGGTTCGCGATCCGAGAGGGCGGCCGCACGGTCGGCTCCGGTGTCGTGACCGAGATCATCAAGTAGGGCGCAAATCGGGCGGCGCTCGGTCCGCCGCCCGCAGCTAAAGACAGATACGACATTCACACCGGAGTTGTGGTCGGTTAACCGGTGAGGCGGGCAGCGGTGACGGCTGTGCCCCCGCCTGTTCGCGCCCGTCTTTTGCGCGAATCGACCGCGACCAATCCGCAGCGCGACAGAACGAAACGAGAGCAGCGGCCCGATGGCCTCCTCCCAAAACAAGATTCGAATCAGACTGAAGGCCTACGACACCCGGGCGATCGAGACGGCCGCCAAGGAGATCGTCGAGACCGCGACGCGCACCGGTGCGACCGTGTCAGGGCCCGTGCCGCTGCCGACGGAGAAGAACGTCTACTGCGTGATCCGCTCCCCGTTCAAGGACAAGGACTCGCGCGAGCACTTCGAGATCCGCACGCACAAGCGGCTGATCGACATCCACCATCCGACGCCCAAGACCGTCGACTCGCTCCAGCGGCTCGACCATCTCCCCGCCGGTGTCGACATCGAGATCCGACTGGCGAGCTGATGGCGGCGATCCTCGCGCGCAAGCTGGGCATGACGCAGGTCTTCGGCGAGGACGGGGCTGTCGCACGCGTGACGGTGCTGGCTGCCGGGCCCTGCCACGTGACCGCGATCCGCACGAGTGAGCGCGACGGCTACGACGCCGTGCAACTCGGTTTCGGCAGCGTGCGCGAGAAGGCGCTGACCAAGCCGGAGCTGGGCCATCTGGCGAAGGCCGACGCGCCGCCGCTGCGCCGCCTGGTCGAGTTTCGCGGCGAGGGCGACGGGCTGCACGTCGGCGAGACGGTCAACGTCTCCGTCTTCGAGCCCGGTCAGCGCGTCAAGGTCTCCGGTGTCTCGAAGGGCAAGGGCTTTCAGGGCACGATCAAGCGTCACCGTTTCAGCCGCGGGCCCGCGGGCCACGGCTCGCACAACGTGCGAGCGCCGGGCTCGATCGGCGCCTCGGCATGGCCCGCACGCGTGATGAAGGGGATCCGCGGACCCGGTCAGATGGGCAACAAACGCGTCACCCAGCGCGGCCTCGAGATCGTCGAGGTGCGCCAGAGCGAGAACCTGCTGTTCGTGCGCGGCTCGGTCCCCGGGCCGCGCAACGGCTTCGTGGAGGTGCGCAGCGATGGCTGAGGCTCCCGTGCTGGGCGGCGGCGCCAAGCCCGTCGCGCTCGACGACGTCGCCTTCGGCGCGCGTTTCAACGGCCCGCTGCTGCACGAGTCGGTGCGCGCCGAGCTCGCGGCGCGGCGCCGCGGCACCGCCGCGACCAAGACGCGTGGGATGGTGTCCGGCGGTAACTCCAAGCCGTGGCGCCAGAAGGGCACCGGGCGCGCGCGCGCCGGCTCGATCCGTTCGCCGATCTTCTCCGGCGGCGGCGCGGCGTTCGGGCCCCATCCGCGCTCCTACACCTTCAAGGTCAATCGCAAGGAGCGCCGTGCGGCGCTGCGCAGCGCGCTGTCGCTGCACGCCGGACGCGGCACGCTCGCGATCCTCGACGCGGCCGCCTTCGAGGAGCCCTCGACCAAGGCCGCCGCGGCACTGCTCGCCGACTGGGGCAAGCCCCGCGGCACGCTGGTCGTCGTGACCGGCGAGGAACGCGGCGCCGGTCTGTCGTTCCGCAACATCGACCGCGTCGCCGTGCTCGCTCCCTCGAGCGTCGGCGTCGCCGACATCGTCGGCGCCGCCTCGATGCTGTGCTCCTCCGCGGCGCTCGCCGAGTTGACCGCGCGTGCGCTCGGCTCGAAGGACGAAGCGCCGGAGGCGAGCGCCTGATGGAGCACTCCCAGGTGATCATCGCGCCGGTCGTCTCCGAGAAGAGCTACGTGCTCGCGGCTGCCGGCAAGTACACCTTCCGCATCCACCCGGACGCGCACAAGACGCAGGTGCGCCAGGCGGTCGAGGCGCTGTTCGACGTCCACGTCGAGGAGGTGCGCACGATCTCGGTGAAGTCCAAGCCGAAGCGTCGCGGCATCTCACGCGGACGCACGCGCAGCTGGAAGAAGGCGATCGTGCAGATCCGCTCAGGCGAGTCGATCCCGATCTTCGCGGGCCTCGAAAGCTCGGTGTCCTGATGGCGATCCGCAAGCCCAAGCCGACCAGCGCCGGGATGCGCTTCGTCTCCTACCCCGACTTCGAGGAGATCACCAAGACCGAGCCCGAGCGCTCGCTCGTCGAGGGCCTGAAGAAGAGCGGCGGTCGCAACTCGTTCGGGCGTAAGACCTCGCGCCATCGCGGCGGTGGCGCCAAGCGTCTGTACCGCCGGATCGACTTCAAGCGCCGCAAGGATGGCGTGCCCGCGCGCGTAGCGGCGATCGAGTACGACCCCAACCGCACCGCCTACATCGCGCTGTTGCACTACGCCGACGGCGTCAAGAGCTACATCCTCGCGCCCGCGCGGCTAACGGTCGGCATGACCGTCTCCTCCGGCGAGGACGCGGACATCACGGTCGGCAACTGCCTGCCGCTCGCCAAGATGCCGACCGGCACCGTCGTGCACAACGTCGAGCTTCAACCCGGCCGCGGCGGGCAGCTCGGCCGCTCGGCCGGCACCTCGATCCAGCTGATGGCCAAGGACGGCGACATGGCGACCCTGCGCCTGCCCTCCGGCGAGATGCGCCTCGTGCGCGCCGAGTGCCGCGCCACGGTCGGCGTGATCGGCAACGCCGAGCACCAGAACGTCAAGATCGGCAAGGCCGGACGCAAGCGCCACATGGGCGTGCGCCCACAGACCCGCGGCGTGGCGATGAACCCGGTCGACCACCCGCACGGCGGCGGCGAGGGCTCGACGACCGCCGGTCGCCACCCGGTCACCCCCTGGGGCGTGCCGACGCTCGGCTATCGCACGCGCAAGCGCGGCAAGCTCTCCGATCGCTACATCGTTCGTGGTCGCCGTCGCGGGAAGGGCAAGCGATGAGCCGCTCGAGCAAGAAGGGGCCGTTCGTGGAGGAGCGCCTGATGTCGCGCATCGAGGCGATGAACGCGGCGTCCACCAAGCAGATGATCAAGACCTGGTCGCGCTCCTCGACGATCTTCCCCGACATGGTCGGCCACACGATCGCCGTGCACGACGGGCGCAAGCACGTGCCGGTCTTCGTCAGCGAGTCGATGGTCGGACACAAGCTCGGCGAGTTTGCGCCGACCCGCACCTATCGCGGCCACGCCGGCTCGGGGAAGGTGCGCTGATGCTCGCAGACGAGACTCCGGGGACTCCCGGAGCTGGCGGCGCTGAGGAGTCGGCGTCCTCGCCGGCGGAGAAGACGCCGCGCCGGCGGAGCCGCGCGGCTGCTGCCGACGCAGCTGCGGCGAGTGCAGCGGCGGCGCCGGACGCCGCGGCGGAGAAGCCCAAGCGGCTTCGACGGCCGGCCAACAAGAC
>CABDXV010000395.1_pt1 | contig 17422 bp, 20 predicted proteins | sample 3131821 | NCBI WGS metagenome assembly CABDXV01 (sample SAMEA5534336, study PRJEB31848) | metagenome | biome: tundra; feature: field; material: soil | place: USA | collected 2013-05 | depth 0.15 m | reverse complement strand
CGCCTCCACAGGCGCCGCCGGCACCTCGACCGGCACCTCGGGCGCCTCCACAGGCGCCGCCGGCACCTCGACCGGCTCGGGCGGGGCCGTGGGCACCTCTTGCGCGGCAGGCGCTGGCTCCGCGGCGGGTGCCCGTGGCGCAGCGGCCTCCTGGGCCGGCGGTGCACTTGGCGGCGCCTCGAGTGCCGCGGCCTCCGCCGCCGCAGCCCGTGCCGCCGCGGCCGCCGCTTCGGCCTCCTGGGCCGCCGCGGCTTCGGCCGCTTGCTCGGCCTCGCGACGCGCCCGCTCCTCGGCCTCGCGACGGGCCCGCTCCTCGGCCTCTGCACGCAGCCGCTCCTGCTCTGCGCGATAGACGCCGGCGCCCTCGCCGACACGCTCGCCGATCGCCCGTGTGATGGTTGCGCACGAGCGGATCGCGTCGTCGTTGCCGGGGATCACGAAATCGATGCCGTCGGGATCGCAGTTGGTGTCGACGAGCCCGATGATCGGGATCCGCAGACGCTGCGCCTCGCGCACCGCGATCGCCTCGGTCTTGAGGTCGATCACGAAGATCGCGGCGGGCGTGCCCTTCATGTTCTTCACGCCGCCGAGGTTTGCCCGCAGCTTCGCGAGGTCGGCCTGTGCGGACAGTCGCTCGCGTGTCGGCAGCAGCGCCAGCTGTCCCTCCGCCTCGTAGCGCTCGAGGTCGTGGAGCCTGCGGATGCGCTCGCTCATCGTCTGGAAGTTGGTCAGCAGACCACCCAGCCAACGATGGTTGACGTAGGGCATGCCGGTCGCCTCGGCGACCTCACGCACGGCGTCGCGTGCCTGCTTCTTGGTGCCGACGAACAGCACGCTGCCGCCGCGGTGGGCGACGGTGCCAGCGAACTCGCTCGCCTGATCGAGCAGGCGCTTGGTCTTCAACAGGTCGATGATGTAGATGCCGTCACGCTCTCCGTGCAGGAAGCGGCGCATCTTGGGGTTCCAGCGGCGCGTCTGGTGGCCGAAGTGCACTCCAGCCTCCAGCAGCTCCTTGATTCCTGGCTGGGCCACGATAGAGCTCCTTGTTTGTGATTCAGTTGCCGCGCGGCGGGCCGTGCGGACCTGGAGACACTCGCTCCAGGCAGGACGCAGGCCCTCGACGCCGTGCGGGTCGAGTTGATTGGGTTTCACATCCTAGTGGGCCGATGGTGCCCGTGGGAAGGTCAGCCGCGCCGGGCGAGCGCCAGCGCGCGCGATAGATCACCCGGCAGCGCCGAATCGAACACCAGCGACTCGCCGCTGAACGGCTGTTCGAGCTCGAGCCGAGCCGCGTGCAGGAACTGGCGTCGCAGCCCGTACATGCCGGGCGTCCCATATTCGCGGTCCCCGCAGACCGGGTGTCCGATCGCCATGAAATGCGCGCGTATCTGGTGCGTGCGCCCGGTCTCCAGGCGCACGCGCAGCAGCGTGGCGGCGGGCAGGACCTCCTCGAGCACGAAGTGCGTGCGGGCCTCGCGCGGTTTGTCGGTGTCGATCGACATGCGCGTGCGAGCCCGGCGGTCACGACCGAGCGGCGCGTCGATCGTCCCGGTGCGCGCCGGCGGGCGGCCCTGGACGAGCGCAACGTACTCGCGCACGATCTGGCGCGCGGCGAGCGCGGCCTTCAGGCGCCGGTGCGCCTCCTCGCTCTTGGCGACCACCAGCAGGCCCGATGTGTCCTTGTCGAGACGGTGCACGATGCCCGGACGCCACGACTCGCCGCCGGTGGCGCCGCGCCGCGCGAGAGCCTGCGAGAGCGTTCCGTCGCGATGCGGGCCGGCCGGATGCACCACGACGCCCGCCGGCTTCTCGACGACGATCAGCTCGGCGTCCTCATAGGCGATCACGAAGTCTGGTGGCTCGCCGCCGGCGTCGTCGCTCTCCACCACCTCCGGCGTGATTGCGATCGCCTCGCCGCCGCGCAGACGGTCGTTGTTGCGCGCGGGCACTCCATCGAGCAGGACTCCCCCGGCCGCGATCCGTCGTTGGGCCTGGGCGCGTGAGCCGACGTGGGCTGCCAGGAACTGGTCCAGGCGCTCGCCGACGGCCTCAGGCGGGACGCGCAGCAACTCCACCGCGACCCACGACCCACAGCAGGGTCAGGACGCCAAGCGTGATCGCCGCGTCGGCGACGTTGAACGCCGGCCAGTCCGGCAGCTTGATGAAGTCGGTGACCACGCCCTCGCGCAGGCGGTCGACCAGGTTGCCGAGTGCCCCGCCCACGACCAGACCGCACGCCAGCCACATCCAACGACGTTCGCGATGGCGCGCGAAGTACGTGAGCACCACCGCCAGCACGATAGCCGCCACGACGATCACTCCCGCCTCACCGCCCCTGAAAAGGCTGAAGGCGATACCGCTGTTCTGCGCGCGCACGAACGTGACGCCGGGGAGCACGTGGCGGATCTGGCCCAGTCCGATCGAGTTTCGAACCAGCTGCTTCGTGATCTGATCGGCGACGAGCACGACCGCCGCGACGGCTGCGGCGCGTGCCGACGCCCGGCCGGCGACACTCATCAGCGGATCGCGTTCGAGATCAGCGTGCCCGCGATCTGGAGCACGATGATCCCGATTATCGGGCTGAAGTCGAGGCCTCCGAAGGACGGCAGAAACCGGCGGAACAGCCGCAGGTACGGCTCGCAGACGTCGCGCAGAAATCCCAGGATCGCATCGCTGGCGCGCGAGTACGGGATTCGTAGCCCGGCCGTGAAGGCGAGGTTCGTGAGGATGTAGGCGAAGATCACCAGGGTGTAGACCCAGACCAGCGCCGAGACGAAGTCCGCGATCGTCCCGCGCACGTTCGTGAGCGCCAGGATCACGTCGTACTCGGTCCGGCGACGGCGGCCGCGGCGTTGGCGAACGCGCTGCGCAGACCCGCCTGCTCGAGCGCGCGCAGCCCGCGAGCCGTCATCCCGCCGGGCGAGGTGACCTCCCTGCGCACGGCCAACGTGTCCATCTCGCGCGCCTGCAGCAGCGCTGCCGCGCCCGCGAGTCCTCCGCCGACCAGCTTCGCCGCCTGCGCAGCCGGAATCCCCTGTCCCACCGCGGCGTCGATCCATGCCTCGGCGATCACCGCCACGTACGCTGGCGCGACGCCGCTGACGGCGGTCGCGGCATCCATCAGCCGCTCCTCGAGCCTCACGACCATCCCAACGCGGTCCAGCAGCGCTTCGACCTCCGCGACCTCGGCGCCACACACGCAGGTCACGCCCGCTCGGACCGCCGATGCCGTGTTCGGCATCGCCCGCACGACCTGCGCGCCCGGATATGCGGCCCCCAGCCGTTCCAGCGTCACACCGCCCAGCAGCGACAGCACGACCGCCGCCGAGCCGACCTCGCGCGCCACAGCCTCCAGCTGGGCCGGCTTGTGTGCCAGCACGACCAGCTCCGCCCGCTCACCCAGCTCCCGGTTAGATGCGGCCGCCTCCCCGCCGACCAGCGCGGCCAGCGCCGCGGCACGACCGGAACCGTGATCGGTGAACAGCGCAGGCTCAGCCAAGCCGAGCGCCAGCGCCCGAGCCATGTTGCCCGACCCAACAAAGCCAATGACCATCGAACCAAGGCTACCGGCCAAACGCGGCGCTGGCTCTATGCTTCCGCAAGCTCGGGCATTCGGCGATCGGCGTGCGCCGCGACCGCCACACCGACCCTGGCGAAGCCCGCGCGCTGATAGATCCTGGCCACGTCGTCGTCCTGTGCGGAGAGCAGCAACGTGCTGACGCCGTGATCGAGCGCGTGTCGCGCGAGTCGAGCCGTCAGGGCGCCGGCGACGCCACGGCGACGAGCGCAGGGCAGCGTCGCGATTGCGACCAGCTCCGCAGCGTCGCCGACTGGCTGGTAGGCGCCCACCGCAACTACACCGGCGAGGGCCGCCTCGGCGACGGCGGTGACCGTGAGGCCGCTGGCAGCGCGGTAGCGCAGGTGAGCGACGAGCTCCGGCGACAGGAGCAACTCGGCCGCGTTCCGCTCGGCAGCGCCGGGATTTCCGGTAGCCGTGCCACCAAAGCCAAAGGACACGTCCGCCACGGCGCGGCCGGCAACCAGCGCGGGGTCCTCGCTCGAGCTGACGACGCGGATCGTGACGCCGTCGACCTCGGCGGCGTGCACGCGCTCGGCAGCTGCGCTCAACAGCGAGTGGGTGCGGAGATCGAGCCCGTATAGCGCGGCAACTGCTTCGAGCTCGGGACGCGCCTCGCGGACCCACTCGATCTCGAGCGCCACGCCGAGCTCTTCGCAGAGAACGGCCAGGGCGTCGAGGTCAGCCTTCTGGATCGGGCGGTCGAGCCCGAGCGCCGGCCGAGCGTAGTAGCGCCACGGAGTGCGGCTGACGAACAATGTGAACGCGCCTGTATCGATAACGCCGGCGTCGGGTCGTGGGGCCGCGTCCAGGTAGCGATCGATCGGCTCGATCACGCGCGTCCTTCACGGCCGCCAAGACGCTCTTGAGTCTGTGCGTTTAGCGACCGCGAGCGCCAGCAGATCAGGCCTGATTGAAGAAGCCCTTCTCGATCAGGCGGGCGCGCTCCTCGGCGGACAGCTCGACGTTGCGCGGCGTCAGCATGAACACCTTGTCGGCGATCCGCTGCATGCCTCCGTCGAGTGCGTAGGTGAGTCCGCTTGCGAAATCGATCAGCCGCATCACTAGTGGGGTGTCGATGCCCTGTAGGTTGAGGATCACGGGGATCCCGTCGCGGAACTTGTCGGCGACCTGCTGGGCGTCGTTGAAGGACTTGGGGATCACCAGATGCACGCCGAAGTCGCCGCCGGATCCGCGCGCGCTGCCGGCGCGACCGCCGGTGACGGAGCGCAGCATGGCCGTCGCGCGCGGTGGCGGTGGCGACTCTTCGTCGTCGGCGAAGATGTCGTCGAAATCGTCACGCCGCCGGCGGCCCTGGAGGCGTCGCACGTTCGGGCGTTCGCGGTAGCGGTCGGCCAGCGCGGCCTCTGGCTGCCCGCGCGCCGCCTCGGGCTCGTAGTCCTCGTATTCGTCAGCCTCTTCGGCGAGGCCGAAATAGACGAGCGTGCGATGCCAGGAGTCTCGGAGAGGCATGGCTGGATGTTTCGCGCAACGTTGTTGATTCCCTGCAAAGGGGACTCTACCGAACGGCCCCGTCAGCTGAAGAGAATAGTGCCGATCCGTACGATCGTGGCACCCTCTTCGACGGCGACCTCGAAGTCCTGGCTGGTGCCCATCGAGAGCGTCGCCAGGCCGCGCTCGCGCGCGAGCGCGGCGAGCGCCGCGAAGTGCGCGCGGCTGCGCTCCGGATCGGCGCTCAGCGGCGGCATCGTCATCAATCCGGCGACCGTGACCGGCGAGCGGGCGATGAAGGCGTCCAGCTCGCGCGGGGCGATTCCCGCCTTGCCCTGCTCACCGCTGACGTTGACCTCGACGAGGATCTCGAAGCCCGCGGGTGCGTGGCGTCCGAGTTCCCGCAGCACAGAATCGCTGGCGACCGAGTGGATCAGCTCGACGTGTCCGACGATCTGCTTCACCTTGCGCGACTGCAGAGCGCCGATGAAATGCCAGCGCAGCCGTCCCGGCGCGCGCGTCACCTTCTCGAGCAGATCCTGTGTGCGGTTCTCGCCGACCAGCGCCACGCCGGCCTGCGCGAGAGTCTCGATGTCGTCCGCGCCGACGTACTTGACGGCCGCCAGGACGTCGATCTCGCTGCAATCTCGCCCCGCGCGCGCCGCGGCACGCTCGATCCGCGCCCGCACGGACGCCAGGTTCCCGCGCACCAGCTCGACGCTCAGCGCAGCCACGCAAACGCTCCCTGGCGTCCGGTGGCCGCTCCGTCGCGCCGATGCGAGAAGAACCTTGGTCCCGGAGCGCAGATCGTGCAGAGCTTGACGTCGCGCACCGTGCCGACGCCGGCCGCGCGCAGCTGGGCCCCGGCCACCGCCTTGAGATCCAGCAGCCGCCCGTGACTCGCCCCATACGCCTCGAACAGCTCGCGCACCTCATCCCCGGTCTCGTAGCAGCAGCGACCGGCCCCAGGTCCGATCGCCGCCTCCAGATCCCCTTCGACGCCAAGCCGTCGAAGCGCACCCACACCGGCTCCGATGATCCCGCCGGCCAAGCCCCGCCAGCCGGCATGCAACATCGCGACGGCGCCGGCGCCGCCGACTGCGACCGGAAGGCAGTCCGCCACGTGCACGGCGGCCGCGATGTCCGCGCGCGCGGTCACGACGCCGTCGCCCTCGCCTACGCCTACGGTGTAGCCGCAAACCTCCTCATCAACAACCACCACATGCGCCCCGTGCACCTGTCGCGGCACGCTCACGCCCGGCACGCCAAGCAGGCCCAACACTCGTGCCTGCACCACCTCCAGCGGTTCGGTGGCGCCCCGCGAGCTGACCCGCAGATCCCCCTCGTCACGGCCGCTGAACGCCACCGTCCACGCGGCGAAACGCAGCCGAAGCATCAGCCTTCGCCGCCCAGCGCGTACTCGAGCTCGGCCTTTCGCCCTGCGGCAAGCTCGCCGTCGAGCTTCGCGGCCAGGGTCCGCTGCAGCCGCCGGCCGATCTGCGGCCCCTCGCCTAGGCCGGCCGCGATCAGATCGTCACCGCCGATCTCCAGACGCACGTGGCGGAGCTCCTCGATCCAGCGTCGCGCGGCATCGCCGTCCCCCCGCGCGCCGGCCACCGCGACCGCCTCGATCGGCACCCCGCGCCAGGCCCGCCACAGCGCGCTGGGCGTCGTATCCGCCGGCACATTCGCCGTGGCGCAGGCGAGCGCGACGTCGCGCTCGCGTACGGTCAGCTCGAGCCCGGCGAGCCAATCCTCCTGCCGCGTCAGCGCGCCCAAGATGAGCATCGCGCGATCGCTCTCGGGCGGCGCAAGCGCCAGCGCCGTCTCGACGATCGAGCGGTCGATCGCGATCGGCAGCTGCTCGGCAAGGCGAGCGAGCACGGCGAGCGGGTCGGGCTCAGCCAGCACCAGCCGCAGCTCGCCCCCGAGGCGACCGCCGCTCAGCGTCTCGAGGCTCGCGTCGCGCGCCAGACCGGCCGTCGAGGACTCGACGGCGAAGCCGAGCCGCTCGGCGTAGCGGGCGAGACGCAACAGACGCGTGGGGTCGTCGATGAAGCTGCGCTCGTGCAGCACGCGCAACTGCCCGCGCGCCAGATCCTCGAGCGCGTGTCCGGCGGCGAGTAGCTCGCCGCGGCCGAGCGTCACGGCGATCGCGTTGACGGTGAAGTCGCGGCGCACGAGATCCTCCTCGATGCTCGCCGGCTCGACCTGCGGCAGCGCTCCGGGCACCGGGTAGCGTTCGCGACGAGCCATCGCCAGATCGATGAGCCATCCGTCGCCGGTCACGCTTGCGGTCCCGAACGGCTCGTGCACGACCACCTCGCCGCCCAACGAGCGCGCCAGCGCCACGGCATCGCCTTCGACGACGAGGTCGAGCTCACGCGGCTCGCGCCCCAGCCAGACGTCACGCACGAATCCGCCGACGACAGCGACGCGCGCCGCGCCGGACGCAAGCGACGGGTAGCGCGCCAGCGCGGCGAGTACGGCGCCGGAGTCGAACGCGCCGTCGCTCATCAGCGACGCACGGCGATCCCTGCGGCGTCGAGGTGGGCTTTGGCCTGTGCGACGGTGAACTGGTCGTAGTGGAAGATCGAGGCGCAGAGCACCGCGTCGGCGCCGGCCGCCAGCGCCGCGACCAGGTGCTCCAGCGCCCCGGCGCCGCCCGAGGCGATCACCGGAACGCCGACCGCATCGGCGACGGCGCGCGTGAGCGCGAGGTCATAGCCCTCGGTCGTACCGTCGCGGTCCATGCTCGTCAGCAGGATCTCGCCGGCGCCGCGCTCGACGCCCTCGCGCGCCCAGCTCACAGCGTTGTGCTCGGTTTCGGTGCGCCCGCCGCGCACGTGCACGCCCCAGGTGCCGTCCTCGCGCGCCTTGGCGTCGATCGCCAGCACGACGCACTGCGCGCCGAACTGCCCCGCCAGCTCATCGATCAGCCCGGCGCGCGCAACCGCCGCGCTGTTGAGCGCAACCTTGTCGGCTCCGGCGTCGAGCACCGCCTGCGCGTCGGCGACCGACCGGATGCCGCCACCGATCGTGAATGGCACGAAGACGTCGTTGGCGGTACGGCGAGCCAGCTCGACGATCGTGTCGCGCTTCTCGTGCGTCGCGGTGATGTCGAGGAAGATCAGCTCGTCCGCGCCGCCGCGGTCGTAGAACGCGGCCAGCTCGACCGGGTCGCCGGCGTCGCGGATGTCGACGAAGCGCGTGCCCTTGACGACGCGCCCGGCGTCCACGTCGAGGCATGGGATGACGCGCTTCAGGTGCACAGGATCGCCTGCGCCTCGGCGATGCTGAAGCGCTGCTCGTAGAGCGCCTTGCCCGCGATCACGCCGCGCAGGCGCGGGTGGCGCAGCGCGACCAGCGCCTCCAGATCGGCGCGCGAGCCGATGCCGCCCGAGTACAGCAGATCCCCCTCCACGGCGTCGCTCACGCGCTCGATCGCGGCCAGATCGAGCCCGCCCAACATGCCATCACGGTCCACATCCGTGTAGACGAAGCTGCGCACGCCGCGCTCGACCAGCGCCGCGACGGCCGCGACCGCGTCGAGCGAGCCGGTCCGCGTCCAGCCGGCTGTGGAGACCATGCCGCCACGCACGTCCACTGAAACGACCACGCGCTCACCGTATTGCGCCACGGCGTCGGCCAACAGCCCCTCATTCGAGAACGCCGCCGTGCCGAGCACCACGCGCTCGGCGCCCGCCGCAAAGGCAGCGCTGATCGCCGAGGACGAGCGAAGTCCCCCGCCCAGCTGTACCGGCAGAGCGGTCTCGGTGACGATCCGACGAACGTGCTCCAGGTTTACCGGCGCCCCGCTGCGCGCGCCGTCGAGATCCACGACGTGCAGGCGCTCCGCGCCGGCCGCGACCCAGGCGCGCGCCGCGTCGAGTGGGTCGGCCGCGTACTCGGTGCGCTGATCGAAGTCGCCCTGCACGAGTCGAACGGCGTGCGCGTCGAGGATGTCGATCGCCGGGTAGAGGATCACGTGCCACCGTCGCTCGCGGCGACCCAGTTGGCGAGCAGCCGCAGACCGTCGTGCGATGACTTCTCGGGGTGAAATTGGACGCCCAAGAAGGTTCCGTGCGTGACCGCCGCGGCGAAGCGCTCGCCGTACTCCGCGCTGCCGAGCACGTCCGTGGGGTCGGTCGGCACGGCGACGAAGCTGTGCACGTGGTAGAAGGCCGCCGCCTCCCCGAGTCCGTCGAGGACCGACGCCGAACGCTCCCAGCGGACTTCGTTCCAGCCGATCTGAGGCGCCTTGAGATCGCCGGTCTCCAGCATGCGCACCGCACCGGGCACGATCGCCAGGCCGTCCGAGCCACCCAACTCGGTGGAGTGCTCGAAGACAAGGTGCATCCCTAGGCAGATCCCGAGCAACGGCACGTGATTGCCAGCGCGCTCGATCAGGAAGCTGTCGAGCCCCAGCGCGCGCAGGTGCTCCATCGCCTTGGGAAACGCGCCCACGCCCGGCAGCACGAGCGCATCGGCGCGTGCCAATGCCGCGGGATCGGAGCTGACGAGCACCCGTGCTCCGACGTGCTCGAGCGCCTTCTCCACCGACCGCCGGTTGCCCATCCCATAGTCGACGAGGCCGATCACTGCTGGTGTGGATCGACGCGGACGCGCAACTCCGGGTCACCCACCTACAACACCCCCTTGGTGCTGGGAACGCCCGTCTCGGTCGGGTCGATCGCGACCGCGCCGCGCAGCGCGCGCGCAAACGCCTTGAACGCCGCTTCGATCATGTGGTGCGCGTTGCCCGCCGCCTGGATCTCGAGGTGCACGGTGAGCTTGGCGTTGTTGGCGACCGCGCGAAAGAATTCCTCCAGCAACTCGTGGTCGAAGCCGCCGGTCGAGCCGGCCGGAAGATCGGCGAGCATCCGCAGGTAGGGACGCCCGGAGATGTCGATCGCGCACAGCGCGCGAGCCTCGTCCATTGGCACGGTCGCGTCGCCGTAGCGACAGATGCCGGCGCGGTCGCCGAGCGCCTGATCAAGTGCCTGTCCGAGCACGATCCCGGTGTCCTCCACGGTGTGGTGCCCGCCGGTCTCGAGATCGCCGCTGACCTTGACGTCGAGGTCGAGCCGTCCGTGGCGGGCGAGCAGGTCGAGCATGTGATCGAGGAAGCCGACACCGGTGTCGCGCGTGCCGGCGCCGCTGCCGTCGAGCGCGAGGCGCAGCGAGACGTTCGTCTCGCGCGTTGCGCGGGTGATCTCTGCGTCGCGGCTCATGGCGATGGATTCTCCACGAAGTCGGGCACGCGGGCTCGCATCGACTCGGCGTGGGCGACGAAGCCCTCCGCCCGGGCGATCGGCACACCGGCCCGCGCCAGGGCCTGAAGTGATCCGTGATCGACCCGCAGCTCGGTCATCTGGCGGCGAAAGTTCCGCGGACCGAGCGCCGCGGCGAAGCGGGCGGAGCCGTCCGTCGGGAGGATGTGGTTGGAGCCGGCGACGTAGTCGCCGAAGGCCGTCGCGCTGGGCCAGCCGATGAACACGCAGCCGGCGGCGCGCACCCGCGGCGCAAGCGCCTCGGCGCCCGCTCCGATCAGCTCGAGGTGCTCGGGCGCAAAGCAGTTGGCAAAGTCCAGGGCGTGTTCTAGCGAGCCGGCGTGGACCAGCACGAACGGCGCCGTCTGCCCGGCCCAGAGTCGGCGCAGGTCGGTCTCGAGCGCGTCCAGCAGGGCCGCCTCGGGCGCGACCGCTACGACGAGGCTCGCCTCGCCATGCTCGGCTTGGGCCAGCAGATCGTGCGCCACGAGTCGAATCGAGCCGGCGTCCGGCGCGTCGAACAGCACGACGAGATCGCTCGGGCCGGCGAAGCCGTCGATGCCGACGCGCCCAGACAGCTGGCGCTTGGCCTCCTGCACGTACAGGTTGCCCGGTCCGACGATCACATCGACCGCCACCACCGTCTCAGTGCCATGGGCCAGCGCCGCGATCGCCTGCGCGCCGCCGATCCGGTGCACCTCGCTTACGCCGATCAGCTCGCAGGCGGCGAGCGTCACGGGGTCGATCGGCGGTGGCGTGGCGACCACGACGTCCGCGACACCGGCGGAACGCGCCGTGACAGCACCCATCACGACGGTGCTCGGGTAGGGGGCGCGGCCGCCGGGCACATACACCGCGGCGCGCGCCACCGGGATCTCGCGCAGCAGCACCTGCTGTCCTTGGACAAGCGTAACCAGCCGATCCTCGTCGGCGGCAGCCCAGGCGACCTCGGCGACGTTGGCGATCGCGACCTCGAGGCCGGCACGCACCGCCGGGTCGAGCACCGCCAGCGCATGGGCGAGCTCCTCGGCCGCGACGCGCGCGGGTGGTGGCGGGTCCGCATCGAAGCGCGCCGTGTAGCGGCGCACGGCGGCGTCTCCCTCGGTCACGACCGCCTCGATGATCTCCGTCACCGCGTCAGCGACCGATGGCGCCTGTGGCGCCAGGGCGCGGATCTCGGCGACGAGTGCCGCCGGGGTGCCCAGGTCGCGGCGCTCAAGCAGCACCGGAGCGCTCCAACAAGTCGTCGATTGCGGCGGCCTTCAGTTTGTGCGCGACCGGGTTGGCGATCAGGCGCGCGGTGCAGACCGCCAGCGTCTCGCGGATCACCAGGTTGTTTTCGCGCAGCGTCGTGCCGGTCGCCGTGAGGTCGACGATTGCCTCGACCAGCCCGGTCAGAGGTGCCAGCTCGACCGAGCCCTTGACCTCGATGATCTCGACCTGGCGGCCGGTGCGCTCGAAGTGCGCCGCGGCGATCCGTGGGTACTTCGTCGCGATGCGAATCACGCCGAGACGGCGCAGCGCCTCGGCCGCGAGATCGGGCCCGGCGACCGAGGCGACGATCATCGTGCAGCGGCCGAAGCCGAGATCGCGCAGCTCGTAGACGTCGCGACCAGAGCCGGCGGGGGCCGCGTCGCCCTGCTCCATCAGCACGTCCTTGCCGGTGATGCCGATGTCTGCCGCGCCGGCGGCCACGTAGGTCGGCACATCGGACGGGCGCATCGTGATCAGCCCGACGTCCTCGAACAGCAGCTTGCGGTCGTTCGTGCGCACCTCGCCCGTGGCGACGCCCAGCCGCTCCAGCCAGGTCAGGGTCTCCTCGAACAGCGCGCCGCGCGGGACGGCGATCGTCAGGCCTGTGGGGCTCATGGCGCGGCCGCCGCGAGCCGCTCCTCGGCGGCCAGCGCCTGGTGAAGCTTCTCGACCTCCAGCGCGAATCCGACCGCGGGCAACTCGCGTCCGAACTGCCCGAGCAGGTGGTCGTAGCGGCCGCCACCACCGATCGGCATGCCGACGGCCGGGTCGTAGACCTCGAACACCGCGCCCGTGTAATAGCCGGGTGCGCGCGAGAGGCCGAGATCGAAGATCACACGCTCGGCGACGTCGGCGGCGAGCAGTTGGTGGATCGCGCGCAGCCCGGCCACGGCGTCGGCGACCGGCCCGGGCGGCCCGTGCAGGATCTCGGGGCCGCCACGCAGCTGAGGCACGCTCAGCAGCAGCTCCAGCGAGCGCTCGTCGATCGCCAGATCGGCCAGGGCGTTCTCGAGGCCCACGAAGTCGCCGTGGCCGAGCTCGGACAGCAACCGCCCGCGCCGCTCGTCCGGGACCTCGAGCGCATCCATCAGCGCCGGGTACAGCGCCGCGTCGCCGATCCCGACGCGATAGCGGGCAAGGCCGGCGCGATCGAGCGCGCGGCAGAGCACCGTCACGGCCTCGGCCGTCCCGGCCGGCGCGGCGGCGCCAATCAGCTCGATGCCGGCCTGCAGGAACTCCCGTGGCTGGCCGCGCTGCGGGCGAACGCCGCGGTAGCAGTGCGCGAAGTAGGCGAAACGCAGTGGCGGCTCGCTGGCCTGGTAGCGCGAGCCAACCAGGCGCGCGATCGGGACTGTCATGTCCGAGCGCAGCACAAGCGCCTCGCCGTTCTCGTCGAACACGCGGTAGGCGGGCCGCGCACCGCCGAGCGCGCCGCGCGTGATCACCGCCTCGTACTCGAGCGCGGGCGTGTAGATCTCACCGTAGCCGGCGTCGCCGAACACGCCGCGCAGCCGCTCGGTCAGCGTGCGCAGCTCGCCCATCTCGTCGGGCAGCACGTCGCGGGTGCCGCTGGGAATCGGGAGGATCATCGGTGACGGGACGGTAGCGGACGGGCGGCCGCGATCGAGTCCGCTCGTCAGACGAGCGCTCGGCCGGTGAGCGCTCGCTCGGGCGGCGCCTGCGCCGGCGCCGCGGCAGGAAGTCCGCGAGCGCGCGGACGCCGCACGCGCAGCTGCTCGGCGAGGAAGTAAGAGCCCAGCACGAGCACGATCGCGACGGCCTGCGCGCCGATCGTCTCGACGTTCGGGAAGATCGAAAACCACGTGCCCATCCAGCCCGGGAGGTGCACGCCGATCGATGTCGTGCCGATCCAGCCCGCCAGCTGCATCTCGTTGACCTCCTCGCCCACCATCACCAACAGCACGACGCACAGCATCGCTCCGGTGATCACCAGCAGCCGCCGGTAGGGCAGACGCTGGTGCAGGCCGAACGTCAGCACGCCGACCGCCGTGGTGGCGAGCAGCCCGAGCGTCACGCCCTCCAAGACGACGTTCGACCCGAAATGGACCCGCAGAGTCTGCAGGAACAGGACGACCTCGAAGCCCTCTCGGTAGACCGAGGTGAAACCGAGCAGGGCGAACCCGAGCAGCACGCGGCGCATGCCGTCGGAGTCGGTGGAGCCCAGCAGCAGCCGTCGGCGCTTGTGGTGGTGGGCGATCCATCCGGTCCAGTACATGCGGTGGAAGAACCAGTTCATCACCACGAGCAGCACGACGATCGCCGGGATCCCGGTGGCGGCCTGCACGTCGAGCTCCTGCCCGCCGATCGCGCCGATCAGCCAGATGGCGAGAAACCAGGTGCCAACGCTTGCGAGCAGCGCGACGCCGCCGCCGGCCGCGACCGGGCGCCGGTAGACCCTGTTTGCACCGAGGAAGCTGGCGGTCACCGCCCGAGCACGAGGATCGTCTCGAGTCCCTCGCGGAAGACGAGGATCGCGCTGTTGACGACCGCCGTCGTGCGGCTGACCCGGACGCCCGCGGCGGCGAGCGCGGCGGGGTCGGGCGTGCCGCCGCCGGCATGCCAGCCCAGGACGACGGCGATCGCGGCGACGGCGAGCACGACGAGCGTCCAAACGTAGAGGTAGATGCGCGAGCGGGCGGCCTCGTTTGCGGCGCAGTCCAGTCTCCGTTGTGGGCTGTGGGAGCGCAAGTTCACCGTCGCGTGGGGCTGGTCCCGGACGACGGGACGTCACCGGAGTTAGGGAACCCTAACAAGCTCGGCGCGAGCCGCCGCCGAGCGGGGATTTGGCGGTGAGCCGACTACACTTCGGCTGCCGTCGTCGATTAGCGCTCGAGCGGCGCGGTCGACTCGCGCTCGATCTGCGCGCCCAGCGCGCGCAGACGCTCGTCGATTCGCTCGTAGCCGCGGTCAATCTGCGAGACGTTGCCGATCTCGCTGCGTCCCTCGGCGCACAGCGCCGCGATCAGCATCGCCATGCCGGCACGGATGTCCGGGGATTCGAGCCGCTCACCGTGCAGGCGGCGTGGGCCCGTGACGATCGCGCGATGGGGATCGCAGAGCACGATGTCGGCGCCCATCGTCGCGAGCTTGTCGGTGAAGATCAGGCGGCTCTCGAACATCCACTCGTGGATCAGCACCGAGCCCTCGGCCTGGGTGGCAAGCGCGACCGCGACGCTCGTCAGATCGGCCGGGAACGCAGGCCACGGCCCGTCCATGACCTTGCGCTTGTAGCCGCCGAAGTCGGACTTGACGACCAGCCGCTGGCCGCCGGGAATCAGGATGTCGTTGCCGTCGAACTCGCTGTGCAGGCCGAGTTGGTCGAAGACCAGGCAGATCATCCGCAGATCGTCGGGGATCGTGTCGGTGATCCGCAGCTCTCCGCCGGTCACGCCCGCGAGCGCCATGAAACTGCCGATCTCGATGTGATCGGGCGCTATGTCGTGCGTCGCGCCGTCCAGGCGGTCGGCTCCCTCGACGGTCAGCAGGTTCGAGCCGATGCCCTGTATCAGGGCTCCCATCTTGACCAGCAGGCGAGCGAGATCCTGCACGTGGGGCTCGCACGCCGCGTTGTGCACCACGGTCGTTCCGGGCGTCAGCGCCGCTGCCATCAGCACGTTCTCGGTCGCCATCACCGAGGGCTCGTCCATGAACACGTCGGCCGCTCTCAGCCCGTGCTCAGCATGCAGCACGAAGGCGCGGTCGTGATCGCAGACGGCGCCCAGCGCCTCGAACGCGTCGATGTGCGGATCCAGCCGGCGACGGCCGATGAAGTCTCCGCCAGGAGGCGGCATCTCGGCGCGACCGAAGCGCGCCAGCAGCGGACCGGCGAGCAGGAACGAGGCGCGGATCTGCTCGCCAAGCGTCGGATCAACTGCGTTCGCGTCGACGGCTGCGCCGCACAGCGTGAGTTCGTTCTCGCCGCGCCAGCGCACCTCGACGCCCAGTCGTTCGAGGATCTCGAGCATCGCATCGACATCGCGGATACGCGGCACGTTGCCGAGCGTGAGCTCGGCGTCGGTCAGCACCGAGGCGGCCAGGATCGCCAGCGCACCGTTCTTGTTGCCGGCGGGCACAACCGTCCCGCTGAGCGGCGCACCGCCTTCAATGACGAACTTCTCCATCGCTCCTGCCAGCCTACAGCGAAGGCCCCCGACAGCCCCACCGCGATCCTCAACAACCGCTGCGCATCCGCAACCCGAACATATGTTCTGCAATTCGCCTTGCAGAGGTGAGCGCCCATCGGCGCTCTACAGAGCCGTAATTGTAGACTCAGGGACAGGCGCAGCCACTCTCGAGCCGTTCCATCCGACGCGTCACGCAGGATACGAACACATGTTCTGGCGCGCCTCACACCCGCAGGCCCCACTCCGCGCCGTACACCGCGCGCTCGACCTGGCCCGTGTCGCTCTGCTCCTCGAGCCTGCGCTCGAAGACGCCCACGAGCTCGTCGCGGCGCGCGCGTTCCACCCGCACCGTGCGCAGCTACGCCGCTCACCCGCGCGGCGGCGTCCGGGAGCGGTGCTGGCACGTCCGCAGCACTGCATCACACCGCTGGTCCGGTTGGCGCCCTGCAGCCGCGAGCTGGCAGGTCGTCGCTGACGCTGGGAGGCAGGCCGGCACGAACGCACCCCGCCGGGGCTCTGCAGGCCCGGGAGTCCCGGCGATCGGGGTGCCGCCGGCAGGCGTGCGCAAACAGCACGAGCCCCACCGCCGGGCGGGGCTCGTGCTCAAGTAAACCGGCGGCGACCTACTCTCCCAGGCCCTTGCGGGCCAAGTACCATCGGCGCTGAGGGGCTTAACTGCTCTGTTCGGAATGGGAAGAGGTGTTTCCCCCTCGCCATAGCCACCGGAAATCGCGAGAGACAGCGCCTCGGCGATCCTTCAAAACTGCACAGCGCCACTCAAGTCGGGGCATCACTAAGTTATCCGTCAAGCCCTCGACCGATTAGTACCAGTCTCCTCCGGGCGTTACCGCCCTTCCAGAGCTGGCCTATCAACCTGGTGGTCTACCAGGGGTCTTACTCCCTCAATGGGGATGGGAGAGCTCATCTCGAGGTTGGCTTCCCGCTTAGATGCTTTCAGCGGTTATCCAATCCAGACGTAGCTAATCTGCGATGCCGTTGGCACGACAACAGATACACCAGAGGTCTGTTCATCCCGGTCCTCTCGTACTAGGGACAACTCCTCTCAACTCTCCAACGCCCACGGCAGATAGGGACCGAACTGTCTTGCGACGTTCTGAACCCAGCTCGCGTACCGCTTTAATGGGCGAACAGCCCAACCCTTGGGACCTACTCCAGCCCCAGGATGCGACGAGCCGACATCGAGGTGCCAAACCGGGCCGTCGATGTGAACTCTTGGGCCCGATAAGCCTGTTATCCCCGGAGTACCTTTTATCCGTTGAGCGACGGCACTTCCACTTGCTACCGCCGGATCACTAAGACCTGCTTTCGCACCTGCTCGACCTGTCGGTCTCGCAGTCAAGCTCCCTTGCTGCCTTTACACTCTACGCACGATTTCCAACCGTGCTGAGGGAACCTTTGTGCGCCTCCGTTACATTTTGGGAGGCGACCGCCCCAGTCAAACTACCCGCCTGGCACTGTTCACCGCCCGGATTCACGGCGCGGTGTTAGAAATCCAATACACCAAGGGTGGTATCTCAAGGTTGGCTCCACCCCGGCCGCAGCCGGAGCTTCAAAGCCTCCCACCTATCCTGAGCGAAGTGCACCGAATCCCAATACCAAGTTGTAGTAAAGGTTCACGGGGTCTTTCCGTCTAGCCGCGGGTACTCGGCATCTTCACCGAGACTGCAATTTCACCGAGCCCATCGTTGAGACAGCGCTGA
>CABDXV010000387.1_pt1 | contig 18036 bp, 16 predicted proteins | sample 3131821 | NCBI WGS metagenome assembly CABDXV01 (sample SAMEA5534336, study PRJEB31848) | metagenome | biome: tundra; feature: field; material: soil | place: USA | collected 2013-05 | depth 0.15 m | reverse complement strand
GAAAAGAGCGCCTGGGACGAGTTACCGGACGCTTCAGCCGACAACCCGAGGCGTCGGTTTACGGGCTGTTCGTAATGGGCACGGCTGGTTTCGAACCAGCGACCTCTCGCGTGTGAAGCGATATGTCACCCCGCGCGAAACCGCCCGATTTGCCTGCAAATCGGGCACATGCTCACATGCGGCGCGACCGTCCGAAACCGAGTTTTACGGAGTTTGCGTGTGTTTCACGGGAGTTCGGGCAGACGGAGCGTCTCAGCTGCCCATTCAGAGTGCGCGCGCGGCAGCCGACCGCTGACCGCGTGGCCAGCTCGGAGAACGATCTGGGTGCCCGGATATCGTCTGGTCCGACCCTTACTGGGAGGTCTGTATGGCTGACGTGTTGAGCGAACTCCGCAGCAGCTTGGAGAAGCGGTTGCGAGAGCTTGAACCGCTGATCAAGGAGCACGCGCAGGTCCGTGAGGCGCTTGACGCCCTGAAGCATGTGGGCGACCGGGCACAGGAGACGACGACAGGGGCGAGGCGTTCGCGAACTGCAAGGACTGCCCCCAGGGCCAAGGGCCCAGGGCGTCCTCGCGGCACCGGTGCTCGGGCACAAGAAGTGCTGAAGCTCGTGCACAAGCATCCCGGGATCACGGTCTCGGAGTTGGCGAAGCGGATGAAGATCAAGCCGAACTATCTCTACCGCGTCTTCTCGCATCTCGAGAGGGATGGGCAGGTCACCAAGCGCGACAAGGGCTACCACCCGCCAGAGAAATGACCCCGCGGGGTTCGAACTCCCCGCGAGTTGGTCGGCCCCGGGCGTCTTGGTCATCCTGATCGCGCAGGGTTGTGGTCTCGGCGGTCGCGGGTTCGAATCCCGTCGCTCACCCTCAGGACGTAGCTCGCTTTCGCGGCTCGACGAGATCTTTGCCGCTATCGCCCCGCCCCGGAGCACTACGCTTGGTGAGGTTCAGCACATTGCCGCGTTCCGCGCCTGCCGACAAACAAACGATTGGGGATGGTTGGTTGCGCTTTAACGTTCGTGACTTCGGCGCCACAGGCTCCGGCGCGACCCTCGACTCCACCGCCATCAATGCGGCGATCCAGGCAGCTGCCGCTTCGGGGGGCGGCACTGTCTACGTCCCCGCTGGAACATACCTGTGCTTTTCGATACGCCTGCTGAGCAACGTGCAGCTATTTCTCTCGCGGGGCTCGACGATCCTTGCTGCGAACTCCCCGCTGCCGGGACAGCCCGCCGGCGAGCTCGGCGGCGTGTACGATAGCGCCGAGCCGCAGGATCCGGCCTGCGAGGCGTACCAGGATCACGGTCACAACCATTGGCACAACTCGCTGATCTGGGCGGACGGTCAGTCGAAGATCGGCATCGACGGGCCAGGCAAGATCCATGGCCTCGGGCTGTCAAGCGGGTTCCCTAGCGGGCCCGGCTCACAGTTCGACTCAGCGCAGCAGGGCGTTGGGAACAAGGCCATTGCATTGAAGAACTGTCATGACGTTACGCTGCGGGATTTTTCGATCCTGCAGGGCGGATGGTTTGGGATTCTGTTCACAGGGGTGTCGAATGCCACGATCGATAACCTGCGAATCGACACCAATCGTGACGGCATCGACATCGACTGTTGCAGGAACGTCCACGTATCGAAGTGCACAGTTAATTCGCCCTGGGACGATGGCATCTGCCTGAAGTCGAGCTATGCACTCGGATTCCTGGTCCCCACGCAGGATGTGACGATCACCAGCTGTACCGTTAGTGGTTGCTACAAGCTCGGCACTGTCGAGAACGGGGACTTTGAGAAGTTTGACGGCGGCCCTCACGAGAACGGGAACCCCGCGTTCTACGGTCGCATCAAGCTTGGGACGGAGTCTAACGGCGGTTTCCAGCGGATCACGATTGCAAATTGCATCTTCGAGGGCTGCAATGGCTTGGCGATCGAGAGTGTGGATGGCGCTACCTGCGAGGACGTCGTCATCACAAATCTGGCCATGCGTGATCTCGTGACTGGCCCGTTGTTCGTCATCTTAGGCAATCGACTTCGAGGTCCGGCCGGGACGACGGTAGGGGCGGTGAGACGTATTCTCGTGTCGAACGTGGTCGCATCGAACTGTGATGCTGACTACACCAATATCATCAGTGGAGTGGTCGATGCTGAGGGTGTGACCCACCGTATCGAGGACGTGAAGATCGCCAATTTCTATATGCAGCAGAAAGGAGGAGGAACGGCGGCGCAAGCCAATTTGCTGCCTCCCGAATTCAACAGTCCCGGGGTCGGCGATTATCCAGATCCGACTATCTTCGGGCCCATGCCCGCGCAGGGTTTTTTCCTGCGGCACATCCAGAATCTCGAGATGAGCCATGTCCACATCGCGTCGGTGGTCGTGGACCATCGCCGGCCGTTCGTCGCGCAGGATGTCGATAACGCCTCGTGGATCGGCATCACGGTTCCGCCTGAAAATGTTGGCGCGGCGTTCGCTCTGTGGCCAGAGGCCGACCCGGCCGTCAATGATTGGCACGTTCACGCGAGCCAGGCGAACGGCTATGTGGATGTCGATGAGGCTGCCGGCGCGAGCTTCACATGAGGCGTGGGCAAGTCTTCGACCGAGCCAGTCGGCGGCTGGGGCAAGTTGGATCGTAACGGTCGCCGCAAAGACCAACGGCCGCAGGACCGAACGCTCTCGATACTTTTCGTCCTTGATTCCGGCATCCTGTTGGCTGTGGATCACGTGGCGCTGACGACGCTAGAGGCGGAGATCGAGCCGGTTCGCGAGGCTCCGTTGGACAGAGGTCGCGTTGAGCTGATCGTCCGCCGGCCGCCGACCGAATCGCGGGAGATGATCGCCGAGGCGACGCTGGATCAGGATCAGGGGCTCGTCGGGAACAGCTGGCTGGAACGCGCCGGCGGTGCTGCGGCGGATCGCGTGGCGCGCCGAGACACGCAGATCATGCTGATGAACGCGCGCACGGCCCGGCTGATCGCCGGCGATCAGGAGCGGTGGGCGCTCGCCGGCGATCAGTTCCATGTCGATCTCGATCTGAGTGCTGCCCCAACCTACCGCCGGGCACACGGCTGCAGCTCGGCCAGGCGTTGTTGGAGGTGACCGCCGAGCCGCATCGCGGGTGCGGCGAGTTCTCGCGACGCTTCGGCGTCGACGCGCTCGAGTTCGTCAACTCGCTCGTGTCTCCCTAGCCGGTCCGCTCGCGCGTCGTACGCGGCTCGCCCGGCTCGGCGGTGGCCTACGCGGTAATCGGCACCGCCGGGCTCCGAGTCGAGTAACGCACCCGACAGGAGGCTCAAGCTTCGCCGCCTGTGGTCACTGGCTCGGTACGCCGAGGGCCGAGCGCCGCGGGCGCATCGGAAGCGCGGTGTCGAATGCGATCAGGCAAGCGGAAGGACAATGCGGCAGTGAGACGCGTAGCTCGCCGTTGGTCGTGTTCCAGTCGAGCAGAGCGCCGTTCTGCGGGTACAGCAGGCGCGGGTGCGCTTCGGTGTGGCTCGGCGCGATCGGCAAGGAGACTTCGTTCCCGACTTGCGTCGCCGTGCTGCTCTCCCTTCGCCATACCACGACGTAGGTGGCGCTGCGGCCGCGCATGCCGACGGCGAGCCAGGGGTCGGTCCATCCTGGCAGCCCGAGCGGCCAGAAGGGCAGCGCCTCGGCGAGGTCAGCCCTGATTTGCTTGTAGGTCGTGATCGCCTGGGCGACGAGTTTCTGCTGCGCGCTCGTCATGAGGTCTAGATGACCGGACAGGTGGACACGACCGAGCATTGCGCTACAGAGGGTGAACGCTATGAGATCGTCGCTCATCTCCGGCTGGGCAGGAGCCCAGACAGCAGCCTGCTCCGGCGCGATCGCGAGTGGTGCCGCTGCCGCGATCGGCGGGTAGCGCAACGGGTCCTCCTGGTCGCTCGTCGAGTGCAGCTGGAAGCGCGACAGCAAGGCATAGTCGGTCCGCATACCGCCTGACGCGCAGCTCTCCACGGTGAGGTCGGGGTAGCGGTCGAGGACGCCATCGATCCAGGCGAGGAACGCGCGGTTGTGCTCGAGCATGCCGGCACCCGCAGCAAGGCCGCCGGTGTCGGTGCCCGGCGCGACATTGATGTTGTAGTCCATCTTGATATAGCCAACCCCGAGTTCGCCGACGAGGAAGTCGACGGTCCGGTCGAGATGACCCTTCGCTGCCGGATGACGGAGGTCGAGCTGGTATCGGTCCTGCTCGACGACCCGTTCGCCGTTCCTCGTGAAGAACGCCTCGCTGGGTAGCACCTCGGCGATCGGGCTTCGCACGCCGATCACCTCCGGCTCGATCCAGATGCCGGGCACCATGCCTTGGGCCCTGATCGCTTCGATCACCTGGGGAAAGCCGCCGGTGAACCGCGTCGTCGACGGCACCCACTCGCCGACTGTGTCCCACCACCCTTCGCCCGGCTCGGCGTACCAGCCGGCGTCGATGCAGAAGTACTCCGCGCCGGCACTGGCGGCCGCGCGGATGAGCGGCAGCAGCCGCTCGGTCGTGGGATCCGCGTTCAGCGTGTTCAGGTAGTCGTTGAAGATGACGGGAAGGCGGCGGTGGTCGTCGTGGCGGCGCCGCATGACGCGGCGATACTGCGTCAGCTTTCCCACGGCATCCTCGAGACCCTCGTTACTGAACGCCAGCGCGACGGGAACGGTCTCGAAGGACTCGCCCGGCGCCAGGGTCATCCGCCAATGGTGCTCGATGTCTGTGGGGCCGAGCAGTGCCAAATACGAGATCGTCGGCCCTACTCCCATATGCTCGCCTAGCTGCCAGTGCCAGGCGCCGTTGTGCTCGATCTGCCACAGCAGCGTGTGCCCGGTCCGGCGGTTGACGGCCGCGCCCATTGGCAGGTAGGCCCCAGAGGACCAGGTTCCCGCGCTCGTGATGGCAAAGCGTCCCCGCGACCTCCCGTCTTGAACGTGGCTGCTCAGCTGCGGAAGCGCGTCGCGAAAGCTCCTGGCCTGCCAGCGGGCCTCGGCCTGCCAGTCGTTCTCAGCCCAGAGCACGTCGACGTCTCGGAGATCGCCGCGTGGTCCGGCGAGGCCGCCGCCGAGGAACGACGACACGGACTCGACCGTGAGCGGGGAGCTCCCGGTGTTCTTCAAAGTAACCGAGCTGCGCAGCACCCCGACACCGGTGAGGCGCCGGTAGATGACGCTCGCCGCAAGTCCCGTAACGGGGTCGTGCAACGCGATCTGCAACAGGCTCCAGGGTCCGTCCTCTCGCAGGTCGTGGCTGACGTAGCGCATCCGGTTGCCCACCACCGACTCCGAGTAGCGTTGACCCGCCCACTGCCGGCCGCTCCCGGCGAGCAGCACATCGAGCAACGGCAGGCCAGGCACGCTGCGACGCACCGTGTCCGTGGCCGGCGGCTCCGCCGGGGCTTTCGCTCCGAGTCGCTCGTCAAGACCGCAGGGCGCGAGAAAGGAGAGCCGCGCTACGCCGTCGTCGTCCACTTCGACCTGCAGATCCAGCGCATCGTCGGACCAGCACACCACCGGCCGGCCCGGCGTTCTCGCGGATTTCATCGCTTCCCTCCTGTCTGCAGCCTAAGTGGCTGGTCGGACCCCTTGACAAACTGCATGTTAGCGGTCACTATAGCGGCGTGACCGGTCACATCCGATCATCGCATGTCGTGCCCAGTAGTGGTGACCGGTCACCTTCGGTCAGCATCCGTGACGTCGCTCGCGCTGCCGGGGTGTCGCACCAAACGGTGTCGCGCGTCATCAACGAGAGCCCCAACGTGAGCGGCGCCACTCGCGAGGCCGTGCTCGCAACAATTGCCCAGCTCGGCTTCCGACCCAACCGGGCGGCTCGGGCACTGGCTGGCGGCCCGGTCCAGTCGGTCACCGTCCTGGGCTCCAATACGAGCCTGTACGGCTTCGCCGCGGCCTTGGAGGGGATCGAGGAGGCGACGCGGGAGGTGGGCTTCGGGATGGGATTCCGGGCGCTGGAAGCACTCAGCCCGGCAGACATGCGCGACGCAGTCGAGCGTGCCATCGAGCCGGCAGGCGCCCTGATCGTGATCGCCTACGACAGGGCCGGTGCGCTGGCCCTCGAGTGTGTGCCGTCGGAGGTACGCATGGTGGCCATGATCCAGGCACCGACCGCCGGCACCGTCCCGAAACGGCCGTCAGTCTGGATCGACGAGTTCTCGGCCGCGAAGGAGGCGACCGAGTACCTCCTCGCGTTCGGTCACAAGACCGTGCACCATCTGGCGATACCGAACTGGTCCGGACCGACGCCGCGCATGGAGGGTTGGCGCGCGGCGCTCAAGGAAGCCGGTGTACGGGCCCCCGAGGCGGCGCTGCCTGGTGGTTGGACCTGTGAGTGGGGTTACGAAGCGGGTTGCCAACTCGCCAAGGATCCGAGTGTGACGGCGGTGTTGTGCGGGAACGACGACATCGCACTGGGCGTCATGGGAGCCATGCACGAAGCGGGCCGGGGCGTGCCCGCGGACGTCAGCATCATCGGCTTCGACGACATTCCCTATGCCCGCTTCTTCTCTCCGGCCCTCACGACGGTACGCCAGGACTTCAAGACGCTCGGCAAAGTCTGCTTTGCCAAGCTGCTCGAGCTCTCGAACTCGAGCAGAACGCTCCCCACGTTGGAGTCTCCGCAGGCTCGCCTGATCATCCGCGACAGCGCCGGACCTCCTCCGGAACGCCCGTCTGGCTCACATGCCAAATCGTCGCCCACAACGGTTCGACTACCGACCGAGCAGACACGACGCGCCTAAGCACTTCCGACTTGTAACGCACGATAAGCGACGCGACAGAAGTACAAATTCACACCATACAGGAAGAGGGACACTATGAGTATTTTGGGGCGGGCATCAGGCTCCGCAAGGAGAGGCCTGAGGTCCAGACTCACCATCGGGGCGGTCGCGTTGACGCTAGTGGGGGGGGCGTTCGCGACGATCGCTGCGACCCAGACGACGGCCGCTCCGGCTCACAAGGCGAGCGTCGTGCACCTCACGTGGTGGACGATGTGGTCCGGAGCGTCGTTGACGCCGGTCAACCAGATGGTGGCGCAGTTCAACAAGACGCACCCCACCATCCAGGTCACCGAGACCAACATCCCGAGCGTGGCCACGACGAGCACGGCAAAGCTGCTCTCGTCGATCGCTGCGGGAGATCCGCCCGACGTGTTCACCGAGTGGTGGCCCGAGATCGGCTCGTTCGCCGCTGATGGCGATCTGACCAGTTTCAACAAGTATCTCACGGGCCCGCTCGCCGGATTCAAGAAGTTTCTGTATCCGGTTGCAGTCCAGGGCGGCAGCTACAAGGGACAGCTGGTCGCCCTACCCATGAGCCTCAACTCGTGGGCGCTCTACTACAACAAGACGCTGCTGGCGAAGTACGGCATCACATCTCCGCCGACGACCTTGGCGGAGCTCCAGGCCGACCAGGCCAAGATGTGGGTCACCAGTAACGGCCAGGTCTCGCAGATGGGCTTCTATCCGGACACGAACGAGAACGGCTTCGAGTTCTACACGTCGTTCTTCGGAGACACTAACTGCATCAAGAACGGCAAGTACGACTATGAGAGCGCCACCGCTTGCCCGGGCGGGATCGCGGAGATGAACTTCATCAAAAGCTACGCCCAGTATTCGTACTCGCAGGTGATGGCGCTGCAGACGGCCATGGGCCAGGTCGCCGGTGGCGCTGGGGACATCTGGTCGAATGGCAAGGCCGGCTTCGTGCTGTCGGGCCCGTGGGAGGGACAAGTACTGGTCCCGGCCACTGACACGGCACTCGAGGGCAACTACGGAGTCGAGCCCTTCCCCGGCACCGCGAAGTACATCGGGTCAACGCTCGGCCAGGGCAACTTCGTCATCGTCCCGAAGGGCACTAAGCACCCGCAGCAGGCGATCGAGTTCATCGCCTGGCTGGCGGGCTACCACAACGCGGCGTTCATGGCGAAGATCGATACGGCGGGTGGATGGGTCCCGGGTGGACCGTCCGTCACGAAGCAGCCGGCGTACCAGCAGTGGATCGGTACTAACCCGTGGCTCAAGGGGTTCCTGCCGGAGATGACGAACAAGTACACGTCAGCCCCGAACCTGACGCCGAACCAGTCGCAGCTGTTCACGGCGGAGGACACGGCGACGGCCAACGTGCTGCAGGGGCTACAGACGCCCATTCAGGCACTCCAGTACATCGACCAGCAGGGGAACAGCTAAGCCATAAGCTAGGCGAATCCCCCGTTGGTTCGCGGAGGGGGCGGGGTAGGATCCCTGCCCCCTCCACGATGCTAGGGAGAGTATTCCGCGTGTCGATACATGCAACTACGGAAGCGGCGCCGCAGACGGCGAAGTCGCGCAAAGGGCCGCATCGTCCTCGGCGTTCCGTCCAGCGGCGTACAAGGAACGGCCTGCTCTTCATCAGCCCATGGCTGATCGGGTTCCTGCTCTTCTTTGCCTACCCGTTCTTCGCCACCATCTACTACAGCTTCACCAACTTCAACGGCGTCCAGTCGGCGAAGTGGATCGGGCTCGCCAACTACACGGCCTTGTTCCACGATCCGCTGTTCGGTACGTCGCTCTTCAATACCTGCTTCTACACCGTATTCGAGCTGCCGCTCTCGACCGCGGCTGCACTCGGCCTCGCGCTCCTGCTCAACCGGAACGTGAGGGGGAGGGCGATCTACCGCACGATCTTCTACATCCCCTCGATCGTGCCGCTCGTCGCGTCGTGCCTGATCTTCGTCTGGATTTTCAACCCGGCGACCGGGATCGTCAACGACCTGCTGAACGACGTGCATATCCAGGGACCGGGCTGGTTCTTCTCCATAGCCTGGTCCAAACCGTCCTTGATCCTGCTCGGCCTCTGGGGTGTCGGTCAGCCGATGGTGATCTACCTGGCCGGGCTCCAAAGCATTCCGGCAGAGCTGTACGAGGTCGCCGCTCTCGACGGGGCACATGCCTGGCATCGCTTCCGCCACATCACCCTCCCGATGCTCAGTCCGGTGATCCTCTTCAACGTGATCCTCCAGCTCGTGGTCTGCTTCTCCTACTTCACGCAAGTACAGGTGATTGAGGGCGGGGACCTTGGCGGCCCCGGCACCTCGACGTGGATGTACGTGCAGTACCTCTACCAACAGGCCTTCGAGTACCTCAGGCTTGGCTACTCATCGGCGATGGCCTTCTTCTTGTTCGTGATCAGTGCGATCGTCATGGTTCTACTGTTCAAGTCCTCGTCGCGCTGGGTCTACTACGCGAGTGAAGGATGAGCTTGGCCATGGACGGTAGGACTCGTCACAAGCTCGTCGCGAGCGCGGGAAAGCACGCCGTGCTCATCCTCGTCAGCGTCGTGCTCGGCTTTCCGCTGCTGTGGATGGTATTGACGTCATTGAAGAGCAACCCCCAAGCGCTTGCCGTTCCGCCCGTCTGGATACCGCACCCCTTCCTCTGGAGCAACTACCCAGATGTGATCTCGGCCGTCACGTTCCCTCGCTTCGTGCTGAACACGCTCATGTACGCCGGTTCCACCATCGTCGGGGTGTGCATCTCGAGCAGCCTTGTCGCCTACGGCTTCTCTCGCATTCGCTGGAGGGGTCGGGACTTCCTGTTCAAGGTGATGGTGAGCACGCTGCTCATTCCGTTCTTCGCCACTCTCATCCCTCTGTTCGTGATGTACAAAAACTTCCACATGGTCGGTTGGTACCTGCCACTCATCGTCCCGACCTTCCTTGGCAGCTCGATCTTCAGCACGTTCCTGCTCCGCCAGTTCTTCATGACCCTGCCGCAGTCGGTATCCGACGCGGCGAGAGTGGACGGTGCGAACGAGTTCACGATCTTCACCCGTGTGATCCTGCCGATGTCGAAGCCGGCGCTTGCAACCGTAATTCTTTTCCAGTTCGTCTATTGCTGGAACGACTACCTCGGCCCGCTCATCTACATCGACAACCAGGTGTGGTATCCGATCTCCATTGGGCTGACTTTGGTCCTCGGGACGTATGCCACCAACTGGCCCTGGGTGATGGCGGCTGCGACCGCGGCGACGTTGCCGATCGTCGTCCTGTTCTTCTTCACCCAACGGACCTTCATCGCGGGGATTGCCATCCAGGGAACAGGGGATAAGGGGTGATGGGTCTCTTGCCGTATGCGAACGTGGGCGAGGCGGTGACGGCAACGAGGCCGTCACGAGAGGCGCCGAGAGCGCCGAGCGCCCCGAGGCTGCAAGTGATGGCCGTGCTGAGCGCGATCTTCAATTGCCTCGCGCTCAACCTTGCGTTGCTCGTTGCTTGCCTGCCGATCGTCACCGTGCCGGCGGCCTTCCAGGCGGGGATCGTCGCGCTTGATCGTTGGCGGAACGAGGGAGAGGACCGCGTGGTGCGGGAGTTCGTCGCCGTGCTGAGATCCCGACCGTTGCTCCATACGACGCTATCTGCCGGCATCCCGTTCGCGACGGCAGCAATCGCATTGGAAGAGGTGCATTTCTTTTCCCGCGGTGGCACTGCAGTCAATTGGTTGTGCCTGGGGCTCGGCGTGGATGCCCTGCTGCTCTCGCTTGCCAGCTTGGGCTACGTCCTGGTGCTCGGTGCACGGCGGCCGGATCTGGCAGCGACCGATCTCTGGTACTTGTCAGTCACGCTCGCCGTGCGCAACTTGCTCTGGGCGAGCCCGTTGCTGGTCGCGGAGTTCGCCGCGGTCGCGTTGCTGCTTCTCGCCGATCCGGCGCTCGCGCTGATCGGCCTGCCGCTGGCGCTACTGAGCCTCATCAGGCTCACCGCCGATCCCGGGATCCGGCGGGCAGACCGGCGGGCTCGGGGTGAGGGGAATGAGATATGAAGGTCTTCGACAACTTGGAGGTCGTTAAGTGGTGAACAGAGGCGGGATCTCCCTGCGGGGGATCACGAAGGTCTACGCCGGCGGCGTGCTCGCCGTCGACCACGTCGACCTCGAGATCGAGGAAGGCGAGTTCATGGTCTTCGTCGGCCCGTCCGGCTGCGGCAAGACGACGCTGCTGCGGATGATCGCGGGGCTCGAGGAGGCGACCGAGGGCTCGGTCGTGATCGGCGGCGAGGACGCAACCGCGAAGCGCCCGCAGGAGCGCGACATCGCGATGGTCTTCCAGAACTACGCGCTCTACCCGCACATGACCGTCCGGGAGAACCTCGACTTCGGCCTCCGCCTCCGCAAGGTCGCCAAGGAGGAGCGCCGCCGCCGCGTCCTCGAGGCGGCGCAGACGCTCGGCCTCGACAAGCTCCTGGACCGTAAGCCCGTAGCACTCTCCGGGGGCCAACGGCAGCGCGTCGCGATCGGCCGTGCGATGGTGCGCGAGCCGGCCGCGTTCCTGATGGACGAGCCGCTCTCGAACCTCGACGCGAAGCTGCGCGTCTTCATGCGCGCCGCGCTCGCCCGGCTCCACGAGCGGCTCGGCGTGACGACCGTCTTCGTGACGCACGACCAGGTCGAGGCGATGACCCTGGGGCAGCGCGTCGCCGTCCTCCGCGACGGCCGCATCCAGCAGATCGACACGCCGCAGAACCTCTTCAACGCGCCCACGAACCTCTTCGTCGCCGCCTTCATCGGCTCGCCGTCGATGAACCTCGTCGAGGCCCAGATCGACGACGGGCGGATCCGCTTCGCCGGCTTCGAGCTCGCGCCGCCCGCCAGCCGCGCCCTCCCGCACGGCCGCGTCCTCGTCGGCATCCGCCCGACCGACTTCGAGCACACCTCGACCGCCGACCCCGCCCTGCCGCGGATCCGCGTCCGGCCCGAGATCGCCCAGGAGCTCGGCGCCGAGACGCTTGTGTTCTTCCACGTCGATGCGCCGCGCGTAAGCGCCGAGGCGGTCCACGCGGCAGCCGACACGGACACGGAGGAGCAGACGCTCTTCGCGGACGCGGAGCGGGCGGAGTTCACGGCGCAGATCGACAGCCGCGCGCACGTCGCCGTCGGCGGCGAGGTCGAGCTCGCAGTGCACGTCGACGGGCTGCACTTCTTCGACGTCGACAGCGGCGTTGCGCTTGCCCGAACCGGATCCACGGGCGAGGAGGTTCGCGCGTGAGCGGCCTGCCTCGCCGGGGTCATCGCCGCGTGCTGGCCGGAGCGTCACGGGTTCTCCTAACTCCTCGTCCGAGGCGCCCCGGCCCACGCGTGTCGGACCGCGACACGCTCGGAACGGAGACGACGTTCGAGCGCGAAGCGTTCGCCTGGACTGACGTCCGCTCGCGCTAGGCGATCCAGAAGCGCTCGCGCTGTTGCCCGTCTGACCCGAGGGCCGGACGGGCAACAGGTTCGGGGACCCTGTCGTGCGCTCTTTCCCATGGAACAATCCATGGAACAATGTGAGCACAACTGGGACCAACTCAGGCAGCTAGGAACCCAATAAACACGGGACATTCGGGCTGCGCGCGTCCCCCTTCCTCGGGTTGTGGTCCCGGCGGTCGCGAGTTCGAATCTCGTCGCTCACCCTCAGGAAAGGGCTGCAAATCAGCATGTTGTGTAGAAACAATCTGTTTTGCAGGTAATTCTAGTAAGCCGGAGAGGGGACTTGAACCCCTGACCTATCGTTTACAAGGCGACACCTCGGTGCGGCTGAATCCGTCGATGTTCCCTGCAAGATCGCACGTTCACGGTAGGCACGCAGAAGCTGACTTTCGGCTGATTTGGGCTGGTTTCGGCTGGCTTCGGGACAACGCAACCGGCCGTTGTCCTTAACGGTCGGCCGGGTAAGCGGCGTGTCTGGCGGCTGTCCGGCACGCGAGCGGAATGGGTTCGCCTGTCTACCCGACGGCGCGCAAGCGCGAACGGATCAGATCCGCGAGATCCCCGGGCGTCGAGCCGGCATTCAGGCTGAGGATCCATTTCGCGAGTTCGGGGTCCGGCGCGTCGACTGCGAGGCCGTTGATCTCGAGAAAGGTGAGCATTGCGACGAGCGCCAGCCGCTTGTTGCCATCGATGAACGTCTGACTCTCAGCTATGCCATGCGCGAGGGCCGCGGCCTGGAGAGCGAGATCCGCCTGCTCGTAGAGCAGGTAGTTACGCGGGCGTCCGAGCGCGCTCTCGAGCCCGGCACGGTCGCGGAGCTGATCGGCGGCCTGCTCGGCCGTGCAGCCGATGATCGCGGCGTACAGCTCGAGCGCGTCGTCGAACTCGAGCCAGACCGGCTCGTTAGCGGGGACCTGCGAACCAGCCACTCGGCTACGTGGTAGGTCCCTCGCCGTCGGGATCGTGGTCGGCGAGAGTCCGCAGCGCCTCGGCGCGTTCGTCGACTACACGTTGTCCGATGTCACGGATGCGGGCGCGAACCTGCTCGGCCGGCATGATCCGCAGCTCGCCGCTCTCGAGCTCTTCGATTAGAACGGACGTTCCCGGCGCGTAGCCGCGCGACTCGAGTTCGCGTGGGATGGACACGACGTTGCTGTTGCCCACTCGACGGACCTTCACGACCTTCACGACCCAAGTATATACAAAGATATCCCTTGATCCTGGCGACGGCTTCCCGCCCCTTGGCTTCGCTGCGGCTGGCAAGCACGACGCAGCCACCATAAGCGGCGAGCTGGCGTGCGGTCTCAAAGCCGAGGCCGCTGTTGGCGCCAGTGACGATGAAGGTGCGGCCGGACTGGTCGGCGATATGGGCAGCGGTCCAGCGATCCACGTCAGGCCTCCCCCACCAGGCGTCCGTTGTGCAGCAAAGCCCCGCAGGCAATCGCGCCCACGACGAAGATGGCGGCCGCCCACCAGAAGGCCGTCGTATAGCCGTGCACGAGAGCGACGTTGAGCGCCGCGAGGCTGCTGCGCCCGCTGAGAGCAGGTGCGGTCGTACGGGTAGCGAGGGAACTTGTCGCGCCGGCGGCCAGGTAGTGAGCGGTGGCGCTGACCGCCAGGGTGTTCAACAGCGCGGTGCCGATGGGCAGACCGATCTGCTGCTGCGTCTGGGCCGTGGCCACCCCAGCGTCGTCGGGCGGCACCCGGAACGTCGCGACGTTCATCGAGGGCGCGATCACAAGGCCGGTGCCGAACCCCGTGACGATCAGAGGCCCGAGCAGGGTGGAGGCCGGGAGGGGGTGCCGATGCGTGGCGCACAGGAGCCGGCTCACGCTCGCTCGCGCCGGGGATGCGAAATCACACTCGTCGCCGACCACCAGACGCGCTGCTCGTCCGGGCCGTCTGCGACCGAGTCGCGGGGACGCTCGCTATCGGGAGAATCCGCGGGGGTCGCGTTGGTGGTGCCATCCGGGCGGGCCGGCGTCGCGGCCTTTCGCTGCGAATCTGGTGGGCCCTTTGAAGCGACGCGAGTGCGCGCGGGGACGGCTATGAAGGCGCTCGAGGCAGGATGAAACGCTCGACGGCGTTCGCGAACCCTTCCTCGGTGTTAGACGTCGTCACGAGGCTTGCCGCCCGCTTGACGTCGCTGCCAGCATTGCCCATTGCGATGCTCAGGCCAGACTTGGCGAACATCAGCATGTCGTTTGGCCCGTCTCCGATTGTCGCGATCTCTTCTGGTTGGATCGCGTACCTGGCTGACAGATCGAGGAGCACCGCGCCCTTGTTGGCCTGGGGGTGCGTCACGTCCAGGTAGTAGGGCTGTGAGCTCGCCACCGACAGGTGATCGCCGAAGCGGTCCTCCGCAGCGCTCGTGGCCGCGGCGATCGCGTGCGGGTCGTCGCTCACGCCGACGAGCTTGGCAACTCCGTCGGTCAGCTGGTCGTAGCTGTCGACGACGGTTGGGGCGAACGCGACGGTGCGAGCCTCGCGGTCCACGTGCGGTGCAGAGGGTCGCCGCACGTACCAGTCTGCCCCACGATAGAGCCAGGTGTCGAGGGCGTGGGACTCGAGCAGGTCGACGATGGGCAGCACGCTGCGCCGCGGGATCTCATGCTGCTCGAGCACCACGAGATGGCGGTCGACCAACAGACCACCGTTGAAAGCGGCCAGCGGCAGCTCGAGCTCGAGCGGTTCGATGAGCATCGCCATGCCCCTCGGCGGACGACCGCTCGTGATGGCAAAGAGCACGCCCGCCGCCTTGAGCTTGCGGACAGCCGCGACGGCCCGCTCGGTCAGGGCCTTCTCCGCCGTCACGAGCGTCCCATCGACGTCGGCGAGCAGGAGCCTGACCCGTGGGGCCGGACCCTTGCTCATCGAACCAGCCTCCGTGAGCCCGCGCATACCCAGCACAGGACAGGACTCGCTGCTCGGCATTCGGTCAACAGTCCACAGCCTACGCGCCAACGAAAACGAGCGAAGGAGCCAGTCGTGGCCCACCACTTGAAATCGCTCAGAGGACCGCGCCGCAGTGTCCCTCTGCGTGACGAGCGACAGGACGATCGGCCCGGCTGGTGCTGCTCACGCGTAAGCTGCTAGCGCCTTCGCCTTGCGGTCTGAGACCGGTGAGACGACGACCGCTGGACGGAGGCGGGACAGATGCGGCAGGGGCGAACATGCAACCAATCGAGAGGCGTCCTTCATGACCGAAGCTACGGAGTTCACGATCGGAAGCGAAGTCGTATGCAGCGAAGGCGCGTGTGGGGACCTCCGGCGGGTGGTCGTCAACCCTGTCGCCCGCGCGCTGACGCACCTTGTCGTCGAACCCAGGTTTCAGGAAGGGAGCGGTCGACTTGTGCCGATCGATCTCGTGGATTCTGCGGCGAAAGAGATCCGCTTGCGGTGCACGATGTCCGAGTTTCACGCGCTTGAGGAGGCCGAGGAGACACATTTCCTGCAGGGAGCCGCTGGGCAATGGGGTTATGGCCAGGGGCAGATGCTCTCGCTGCCGCTGTTCGCGCTCGGAATGGGTATGCGCGGCATGGGCGGCATGGGCATGGGCAGCATGGGCATGGGCGGCATGGGCATGGGCGGCATGGGAATGGGTATGGGCGGCCTGGGCATGGGCATGGGCATGCGCGGGATGAGCATGGGCCCCCAGGCGACCACTGAGGACCGCGTACCAGAAGGAGAGGTGGAGGTGCACCGCGGGGAGCACATCCACGCGACCGACGGAGAAATCGGACGAGTCCAAGGATTCGTGATCGACCCGACCGATCATCACCTAACACACGTCCTCCTCGACGAGGGTCATCTCTGGGGAAAGAAGACGGTCGTGATTCCGATCAGTGCCGTGAAAGACGTCAGCGACGGCGTGCGTCTCAGCATCACGAAAGCCGAGGTAGGCGACCTGCCGCCGGTCGACTTGGATGACCACCAATAGGGTGCGGTCATCCAGGCCAAGAAGGGCGACTGGCTGGCTGACGTTAATATGCAGACCGGGCGCTCACCATCACGATCGCGGGGAGTCGTGCCGACTTCACGGTCCGCGTCGGCATCGGCAAGTGGCGCGAGCACCTCGCGGTCGCAGCGATTGAGGCTTGCTCCTCGCGGGCCTGTTGTTCGTGGTGGATGTGGCCGAAAGCGCGTGGAAATCGGGATCGAGGGCAAGCTCGTCAAAGACGTCAAGTCACTCTTCGGCTGAAGCGCCTCAAGCGAGCCAACGGACAGCCGGAGGACGACCTCCGGTCGTCGGGGCGACAGCGTCCGCGATTGCCTACAGGAGCGAGCGTGATCCCGGCCGGGTGTGCCAGCAGCGCCTTCATGGTCCCGTGGCGGTAGTGACCGCGACCGGTGGGAGGCGATGCCCCTCGAGCAAGCCGATCACGCTCGCTGGGTAGCGCCCGTTGTCGGTCTGCGTGTTGACAGGCTGAGCGATGCACGTGACGATCGCATAGCCTGCGTCGATGCGATTCGAGCTAGGCGACCAAGTAATGGCCGCCCAAGCCCTGCGGAGTCCCTGTGGTTCGCGGTTTCGGAGCCGCCGCCAATGGATCGCTCCTCGTTAGCACGATCTCGCTGGGTAGACAACCCGGCAGCAAGACCAGTAGGAGGCGCCGTCATGGTTGGAGAGAAGCTGGAGCACTTCGAGGGCAAGGGCACGGACTTGAGCGCGCTGGGGTCGCACATCGAGGAGTACCTGAAGACCGACGGTTTTACGGTCCAGACCTCGGCAGCGAGCGAGCAGGGTGCGGTCATCCAGGCCAAGAAGGGCGGCTGGCTGGCCGGGGTCATCGACGCAGACCGTGCGCTGACGATCACGGTCACGGGGAGCCCTGCCGACTTCACGGTCCGCGTCGGCATCGGCAAGTGGCTCCAGCACCTCGCGGTCGCAGCGTTCGAGACCTTGCTCCTCTCGGACCTGTTCCTCGTCGTGGATGTGGCCGAAAGCGCCTGGAACATCGAGATCGAGGACAAGCTCGTCAAAGACATCAAGTCATTCGTCGGCTGAAGTGCCTCAGGCGAGGCAAGCGACACCAGCCGCTCCAACGTCCCGAGGCACGCGATTGCCTCCGTCAACCCGGTCGCCACGACGCTGTCTGGCTGCGCACCGAACCATCGGCGACTTACAGTAAGCGCCGATTTACAGGTATTTTATGGGCACGGCTGGTTTCGAACCAGCGACCTCTCGCGTGTGAAGCGATATGTCACCCCGCGCGAGATCGCCCGAATTGCCTGCAAATTCGCCACATGCGGCGAGACTGTCCGTAAGCACGTTTTGCGGAGTTTGCGTGTGTTTCACGGGAGTTTGGGCCACTGGGGCGCCTCAGTGGCCCATTCCGAAACCACGTGGCCCACCGGCGGTCCGGAGGGTCCACGAGCTGGCGGTGAGCGATCCGAGCCTCTGAATATCGTGCGATGCGACTGCTACTAGGAGGCCTGTATGGCTGACGTTCTGAGCGAGATCCGCAACGGGTTGGAGAAGCGCTTACGCGAGTTGGAGCCGTTGATCGAAGAGCACGCGCAGGTCCGTGCGGCACTCGAGGCGCTGAAGGGGCCGGGGACGCGCGCCGAGCGCGTGGCCGGTACCGCAGCGAAGCGTGGCCGCGCTGCGGTACCCAGCGGTGTGGCCAAGCGCCCGGGGCGTCCTCGCGGTACCGGTAGTCGCGCGCAGGAGGCGCTGAAGCTCGTGCATGAGCACCCTGGGATCACGATTGCAGAGATGGCGAAGCGGATGGAGATCAAGGGCAACTACCTCTACCGCGTCCTTCCGCAGCTCGAGAAGGAAGGGAAGATCAAGAAAGGCGACAAG
>CABDXV010000314.1_pt1 | contig 20428 bp, 19 predicted proteins | sample 3131821 | NCBI WGS metagenome assembly CABDXV01 (sample SAMEA5534336, study PRJEB31848) | metagenome | biome: tundra; feature: field; material: soil | place: USA | collected 2013-05 | depth 0.15 m | reverse complement strand
GGCGCAGCTCCTCCTCGGCTCCCTCGGCGGTGCGCATCTCGATCACGTGGCGCAGCGTGCGCAGATTGGCGCTCCAGATGATGTCGGTCGAGAGGCCGATCGGGGCGAGCCGTCGCAGCGCCGAGGTGACCTCCTTCTTGACGTGGAAGGGGACGCCATCGTCGTCGATGCCGAGCTTCGCGGCGGCGTCGCGCTGGAACTCCTCGAGCCGCTCGACGATCTCGAGCACCTGGCCGCGCAGCGGCTCGAGCGCCGCCGGCACACGGAAGCCGATGTCGGTCAGGCGCACGTAGCGCAGGCTCTCCTGGCTGAACGCCGAGCCGGCGCGGTGACGCACCAGCTCGTGGGTGAAGACGCGCGACACGTTGCGCAGCGCAAAGCTGTAGCTGGCGTGCTCGAGCACGCTGCCGTGGGCGCTGCGCAACAGGTTCTCGAAGTACTCGCGCCGGTCGGCGCGCACGCGCGTGACGTTGACGTTGAGCCCGGGCTCCCAGCTGCGATAGCACGCCCGCCCACCGAACTCGACCAGCAGCTCGGCCGGATTCGGAGCCCCGTCAGCCTCCGCCAAGCGCCGATCGAGCCAGGCCGCGCCGCCGACGTCGCTCAGGTAGCCGCGCATCCCGTCGAGGTCGATCGAGGGGCGCGCGATCAGGTGAACGCTCGGCGAGGTCTCGTGCACGGGTCAGCGAAGGTAGCGGGACGGCCGGACGCCTCGACCTCGCTACGAGCCGGATCTCGCTCGCTCCTCGTCGCGGCAGGAGTGTGGGAGACGTTTGCCGACACACACGCACGCACGCGAATCCTGCACGCTTGAGACGGAGCGCGCGGACTCCTTCCCGGCCGGGCGCCCCTTGGAGCGCCGGCGGCGAGCACCCCTGGCACGCAAGCTCAACCCGCCGCGCGTCTCAAACGTCGGCGCAGCACCCGGCGAGAGCCGGGGCGGAGCCGATCAGAGCAATCCCGTCAGCGACGCGGCGGCATGGTTTGCCAGATCGAACAGCGGCTGCGGGACGATGCCGAAGAAGATCGTCGCCGCGGCGAACGCCAGGGCGACGAACGCGACCTCGAGGTGCTGGCGGCCGCCGTCGGCCTCGGGCGAGCCGCCGGCCAGCGCCGGGCGTCCGTTGACGCTCGCGGGCACCGCGGCCGGGGTCTCGCGCATCCAGATCGCGGCGATCACCCGCAGGTAATAGCCGAGCGAGATCATCGAGCCGACGACGATCACGACGCCCAGCCAGGTGTAGCCGCCATCGACAAGCGCCTGGATCAGATAGACCTTGCCGATGAAGCCGGCGGTCGCGGGGATGCCGGCGAGCGAGAGCATCGCGATCGTCAACGGCCAGGCGAGCAAGGGACGATCGGCCCCCAGGCCCGCCACCGCGTCGATGTCGTCGCCGTGGAGCGTCTCGCGCTCGCGGGCGATGATCACCGCGAAGGCGGCGAGGTTCATCAGCAGGTAGACGACGAGGTAGAAGATCGTCGCGCTCGCGCCGAGCTTTGTCGAGACCACGACGCCGCCCATGATGTAGCCCGCCTGCGCGACCGAGGAGTAGGCGAGCATCCGCTTGAGCGAGGACTGTCCGAGCGCGCCGACGTTGCCGACGATGATCGTGATCGTTGCGAGCGTGGCGAGCGCGGGGCCCCAGTCGAGGCTGTCGCCGACCAGCGCGACGTCGAAGATCCGCAGCAGCACGCCGAACGCCGCGGCCTTGGTGGCGACCGCCATGAAGGCTGTGATCGGTGTCGGCGCGCCCTGGTAGACGTCGGGGGTCCACTGGTGAAACGGCGCCACCGACGCCTTGAAGCAAAGGCCGACCAGTACCAGGGCGATGCCGGTCAGCAGCAGCACGTCCGAGCTTCCCCCCGCCGCGATCGAGCTGGCGATCCCCGAGAAGTCGGTCGAGCCGGTCGCGCCGTAGAGCAGCGCCAGGCCGTAGAGCAGCGTCGCCGAGCCGACCGAGCCGATGATCAGGTACTTGAGCCCCGACTCGAGCGATGACGCGCGGTGCATCTCGGTGGCGCACAGCACGTAGAGCGGGATCGAGAGCAGCTCGATGCCGATGAACAGGGTGATCAGGTTCTGCGCGGCGACGAGGATCGCCATGCCGGCGATCGAGGCCAGCAGCAGCGCGTGATACTCGCCGTGAGCGGACTCGCGGGGTGCCTGCGCGCGCCAGGAGAGGAGCACCGCGGCGGCGCCCGCGGCGCTGAAGACGATCGTCAGCGCGAGCGTCAGATCGTCGACTCGCAGCGCTCCGGCGATCGTCGAGACGTGATCGTTCCACTGCCAGACGGTCACGCCGAGCGCGGCTGCGAGCGTCAGCAGCGTCAGCAGCCCGACCAGCTGCTCGCGCGCGAAGGGCGATCGCAGCAGGCCGGCGAGCAGCACGAGCACCGAGCCGATCAGCAGCGCCTCGAACGGCGAGATCGCCGCGTAGTTGATGTGGGGGCCAGCCGGATGGCTCAGCGACCCCAGCAGCCCGACGAGGCCATGGCCCGGCGCGACGATCCGCTGCACCACCTTCATCGGTCGGCCACCGGGGTGCTCGAGGCCGGCGCCGCCGCGGCGGCCGCGGCGCGGATCGACGAGGTTACTGAGCTCTGCGCCCGCGAGAGCTCGATCTGCGGGTAGATCGCGAACAGCGCGATCACGCCGATGAACGGTACGAGCACGAGCGCGTCACGCCAGCGCAGCTCACGCGAGAGCACCTCCGGGCCGGCGCGGTTGTGCATCGCGCGGATGAAGACGCGCAGCGTGTAGACGCTTGCCATCAGGACGCCGCTGAAGGCGATGATCGAGAAGACCATCTTCGTCTTGAACAGGCCGAGCAGGATCAGGACCTCGCCGACGAAGTTGCCTGAGCCTGGCATCGCCAGCGTGGCGAAGGCGACGATCAGGAAGATCGTCGCGAGCACCGGCGCGCGCATCGCGATGCCGCCCATGTCGCGGATGTCCTCCGAGCCGCCGGCGCGCGCCGCGAGCAGCGCCACGATCAGGAACAGGGGCGCCACGACGATGCCGTGGTTGACCATCTGCAGGACCGCGCCCTGCGCGCCCTGCGGCGCCAGCGCGAAGATCCCCATCGTGATGAAGCCGAGCTGTGCGACCGAGGAGTAGCCGACGATCAGCCGGGCGTCGGTCTGCGTGAAGGCCATCGCCGAGCCGTAGAGGATCGAGGCCAGGCCGATCGCCAGCAGCAGCGTCTGGAAGTGGGCGCTCGCTCCGGGCAGGATCGGCAGCACGATCGCCAGGAAGCCGTAGGCGCCGACCTTCGAGAGCACGCCGCTGAACACCGCCAGCACCTCGATCGGCATCTCGCGATAGCCGTCGGGCATCCAGCCGTGCAGCGGGAAGGCGGGCATCTTGACCAGGAAGGCGGCGGCGAACAGCAGGAAGATCCAGTCCTGCGTGCCCCGGCCGAGTGGCGCCGCGCGCAGCGCCGCGTAGCTGAAGTTGAGCGGCTGGCCGCTCTGACGCGCGCTCAGCACCGCGAGCGCCACCGCGCCGGCGAGCATCAGCAGCGAGCCGACGAGTGTGTAGATCACGAGCTTGGTCGTCGCCGGCACGCGGCCGGGCCCGCCGTAGATGCCCGTCAGCAGATAGAAGGGGATCAGCATCAAGTCGAAGAAGCCGATGAACAGCGCGAGGTCCTGGGCGAGGAAGGCGCCGAGCACGGCGGACTGCGCGACGCCGAACAGCAGGTAGAAGAGCTCCGGCCGCGGGCGCTCCTCGCGCAGGTTGGCGGCCACCAGCGCGAGCGTGAAGACGAGTGTCGTCAGCGCGACGAGGAAGAGGTTCAGGCCGTCGACGCCGATCTCGTAGTGGACGCCAAGCGAGCGGATCCAGACGATGTTGGTGACATGCGTGAGCCCCCCGGCGCCGCTGTGGAAGTCGACGATCAGCGAGATCGCCAGTCCCAGCGAGGCGAGCGAGCCGATCAGCGCCAGCCCGCCGGCGGTCCGGCGACCGCCGGCGACCGCGCCGATCAGCGCGGTCGCCGCGGGGAGCCAGATCAGCAGCGAGAGCATCAGCGCATCAGCTCTGCAGGAGGAAGTAGAAGCCGACGCCGGCGATGCCCACCAGCATCAGGCCGGCATAGACGCGCAGCATGCCGCTCTGCGTCCCGCGCACCAGCGCCGAGCCGGCGCGCACCAGCCCGGTGCTGCCGCCGATCAGCACGCCGTTGACGAAGACGCGCTCGAACGTGTTCTGCGCGAAGCGCCCGAACCAGGCGCCGGGGCGCACGACGAGCACGTCGATCAGCTCGTCGAAGTACCACTTGTGCTCGAACAGCGTGGTCAGCGGGCGGAAGCGCTGCGCGATCGCCGGGGCCAGCTGCGGCTTGGCGACCCAGATCACGTAGGCCGTGGCGATGCTCGCCAGCGACACGACCGCGCCGAGGATCAGGCCGAAGTACAGCAGCCCGTTGGAGGCGTGACCGACGAGCGTCGAGTCGGCGAAGGTCGGCGCGAGGAAGTTGTCGAGCCAGCTCGTGGTCTTCGGGATCGCGACGATGCCGCCGACGATCGCGAGCGCCGCCAAAAGGCCCATCGCCAGGCGCATCGGGATCGCCCGCTCGGCGATCACGTGATCGGGGCCGGGGAAACCGACGTCGGTGTCCTCGACCTCGCCGTTGGCCGGGTTCCTCGCCAGCTCGGGATGGAACAGGTGGCCATGCTCGATCAGCTCGACGGCCTCGGGGCACGGCTCGCCGAGGAACGCGCGGAAGATCATGCGGAAGGTGTAGAGCCCGGTCAGGAACGCGCCCAGGTAGCCGGCGACGTAGAGCGCCCAGTGCCAACCGCCGCGGCCGGCGGCGAACAGCAGGATGCTGTCCTTGGAGAAGAAGCCGCTGAACGGCGGCACCCCGGTCAGCGCCAGGCCGCCGATCAGGAAGCAGCCGAAGGTGAACGGCAGGGCGCGGCGCAGCCCCGACATCCGGTCGAGCGACTGGCTGCCACCCATCGCCGAGATCAGCGAGCCCGCGGCCATGAACAGCAACGCCTTGAAGAAGGCGTGCGTCATCAGGTGGAAGAGCCCGGCGGTGTAGGCGCCGATCGAGACGCCCATGATCATGTAGCCGATCTGCGACATCGTCGAGTAGGCGATCACGCGCTTGAGGTCGGTTGCGGCGAGCCCGATCGTGCCGGCGATCAGCAGCGTCAGCGCGCCGATGATCGCCCCGACGTCGCCGGCCGCCGGGGCCAGCTGGAAGAGCGGGTGCATGCGCGCGATCAGATAGACCCCGGCGGTGACCATCGTGGCTGCGTGGATCAGCGCGCTGACCGGGGTGGGGCCCTCCATCGCGTCCGGCAGCCAGGTGTGCAGCGGGATCTGTGCGGACTTGGCGAACGCGCCGAGCAGCAGCAGCAGGCAGCCGGCGACCAGGTCGCCGTTGCCGGAGGCGAACACGTGCGGCGCGGCGTGGAAGCTGGCGAGCAGGTCGAGGGTGTGGGTGTGGCGGAAGATGAAGAAGGTCCCGAGCACCAGCCCGATGTCGCCGAGCACGTTGATCACGAAGGCCTTGATGCCGGCGGAGGTCGCCGTCGTGCGCCGGTACCAGAAGCTGATCAGCATGTAGGAGGCGGCGCCGACGAACGCCCAGCCGACGATCAGCAGCAGGAAGTTGCCCGCCAGCACCAGCAGCAGCATCGAGAAGACGAAGAAATTGAGGTAGGCGAAGAAGCGCGAGTAGCCGCGGTCACCCTGCAGGTAGCTGACCGAGTAGAGATGGATCAGCGTCGAGACGCCGGCGACGACGCAGATCATCAGCACCGAGAGCGGGTCGACGAGCAGTGTCGCCTTGGCGTCGACGCCGGTCGTGCCGGCGATCGTCCACAGCGTCGAGGTCAGCTCGCGCTGGCCGGGCGTGTGCTGCTGGAGCTTCGCCAGCGTGATCAGGGCGAAGACGAAGGACACGGCGATCGCGACCGTGCCGATCCAGCCCGCGGCGCGGCCGGGCAGCCGGTTGAAAAGCGCGCCGATCAGGAGCGTGCCCGCCAGCGGCGCCGCGAGCACGAGCCATGCCGCCGTCGTCGCGCTCACCCCTGCAGCTCCCGCAGCTCGTCAACGTCGATCGGCAGCCGCCGGCGATGCATGGCGACGATCAGGCCGAGCCCCACCGTGACCTCGCAGGCGGCCACGACCATCACGATCAGCGCGAAGATCTGCCCGTCGCCGTTGCCCCACATGCGGGAGAAGCCGATCAGGGCGAGGTTCGCGGCGTTCAGCATCAGCTCCAGGCAGAGCAGGATCACGAGCGGGTTGCGTCGCACCAGCACGCCTCCCGCGCCGAGCGCGAAGATCAGCGCGCTGACCGCCAGATACCAGCCGATGCTCATGGCTCGCGGACCTCCACCCCTCCGCCGGCCTCGGCCATCGTGCCGGTGCCGAGCGGCCGCGGCGACATCAGGTCACGCAGCTCGAAGGTCGGCGGATCGCCCTCGACGCCGGCATCGATCCCGCGCCGGCGCCGTGCGAGCGTCACGGCCCCGACCGCGGCGACCAGCAGCAGGTAGGAGGCGATCTCAAATGGTGCGAGGAATCTGGTCAGCAGCAGCTTGCCGATCGCCTCCGGAGAGCCGAAGCCCGCCACGTAGGGGGCGCCGTCGTGCCCGATCGCCTTGAGGCCCGAGCCGAGCACGGCGATGAACAGCTCGACCACCAGCGCGGCGCCGCACGCGAACGCGCCGAGCGTCACCGCGCGAGAGGGGGTCTGACCGAGCGGCGTCGCGTCGCGGCCGATGTAGGAGACGACGAACACGTAGAGCACCATCACGGCGCCGGCGTAGACGATGACCTGTGCCGCCGCGACGAACTCGGCGCGCAGCAACAGGAACAGCGCGGCCAGCGAGAGCAGGTGGCCGACCAGCGCGAGCACGCTGTAGAAGGGGTCCGCCAAGGCGATCACGCCGACCGCTCCGGTGATCACGCCGATCGCGGCGATGAAGAAGATGACCGTCGACATCAGATCGCCGGCCCTGCGTGGCGGTGCTCGAGGCGGGCGGTCATTCGCCCTCCGTGCGCAGCGGCGTCGCCTCGACCGGCTCCGCGAGCAGCATCTCCTTGGTGAAGATCAAATCGGAGCGGTTGTAGTCGGACATCTCGAAGTCGTGCCCCATCGTGATCGCGTCGAACGGGCAGGCGACCTCGCAGTAGCCGCAGAAGATGCAGCGGCTGATGTTGATCTCATACACCGCCGCATAGCGCTCGCCGGCCGAGACACGGTTCTCGGGCGTGTTCTCCGCGGCGACGACGCGGATGCAGTCCGACGGGCAGGCCGCCGCGCACAACGAGCAGCCGACGCACTTCTCGAGCCCGGGCTGGCCCCCGACCGCGTCCTCGAAGCGATGCAGCTTGTGCCGGCCGCGAAAGCGCGGGTAGACCGGAACCTTCTGCTCGGGGTACTGGATCGTGTGGACTCCCTCGACGACGCGCGCGAAGGTCGTCTTCAGCCCGCGCAGCGTCTCGCCGAAGGCGCGGTAGGTGCCGCCGGCCGCGCCCGGCTCGGGGGCGCGCTGCACGCTGATCTGATCATCGCCGGGGGACCAGGTCATTTGTGGACCGCCACGACGATGATCGCCGTCACGAGCGTGTTGACGGTCGCCAGCGGCAACAGGATCTTCCAGCCGAAGCTCATCAGCTGGTCGTAGCGCAGGCGGGGGAGCGTGGCGCGGATCCAGATGAAGAAGCTGATGAAGACCATCATCTTGGCCAGCACGATGAAGGGGTCGACCCAGGTCGGCGGGTGGATCCCGAACGGCAGCAGCCAGCCGCCGAGGAAGAGCGTCACGGCGATGCCGGAGACGACCATCATGTTGAGGTACTCGGCGAACAGGAAGGCGACCATGCGGGTGCCGCCGTACTCGGTGAAGTAGCCGGCGACCAGCTCCGCGTCCGCCTCGATGAGATCGAACGGCGAGCGGTTGGTCTCCGCGAAGCTGGCGATCGTGAACACGAGGAAGCCGACGAACTGCGGGATGAAGTACCACATGCCGCCCTGGGCGTGGACGATCGCCGTCAGCGAGAGCGAGCCGGCGGTGATGATCACGCCGATCAACGCCAGCCCCTGCGAGACCTCGTATGAGATCAGCTGGGCGGCAGCGCGCATCGCGCCGAGGAAGGAGTACTTCGAGCCCGAGGCCCAGCCGCCGAGCATCAGCCCGTAGAACGCGATCGCACCGAAGGCGAACACGTAGAGCGGGCCGATCGAGGGGTCGACGCCGTAGAGGCCGACGCGCGTACCGAAGATGTTCGTGACGTCACCGAACGGCACCAGCGCGAAGGCGGCCACCGCGGTGAGGATCGAGATCACCGGGGCGAGGAGATAGAGCGGCCCGATCGAGGTGACCGGACGCGAATCCTCCTTGGTCGCGAACTTGACGATCTCCGCAAGCGGCTGCAGCAGCCCGAAGGGACCGACGCGGTTGGGCCCGTAGCGGCCCTGGAAGCGACCGAGCAGCTTGCGCTCATAGACGATGATCAGCGGCAGGACGCCGAGCGCCGCGCCGAAGATCAGCAGGGACTTGATGATCTGGATCCACCACGGCTCGTAGTAGCCGACGAGCGCGAGGCTCATACGTATGCCTCCGCCTCGGAGCCGGCGTCCGGCTGCGTCTCGGCCGGCGCGTCGACGATCGCCACGATCTGGATCCGCGAGCCCCGCAGGCTCTCGGCGCTGTCGCTTGCGATGCCGCGCTGCAGGAATGCGCTGCCGACCGGCACGGCGTCACGCAGCGCGACGTGCGCACGGATCTGCGCGCCGGTCTCATCGATCACGAGCGTCTCCACGCCGTCGGCAACACCGAGCCGCCGCGCGTCGGCGGGTGAGATCTCGACACGCTGGCGGGGGTGCAGGAACGCGAGCGCCGGCGAGACGGCGACCTCGGGAGCGGCCCAGATCGAGCGGTAGGAGCCGGCGACGAGCGTCCCGTTGCGCGCCTTGCGCGGCGGCCGCGGCTCGCGTGCGCACGGCGCCTGCGCTGGTGGCGGCAGCGCCGCGGCCTGCTCGCGCGTCGGCCAGCGCACGCCTCTGCCACCCAGCTCCTCGAGCGTCAGCCCGCCGTACATCGCCACCGCGTCGAACAGCAGCGCGCTGGCCATCGCGCCGCTGCGAACCGGCGCCCCGGCGCCCAGCCGCGCGGCGAGATCCGCCAGGATCGACCACTCCGCGCGCACCTCGCCCTGGCGGGCGATCGCCGGGCGCAGCCGCTGCACGCGTCCGTCGGGGTGCGTGACGGTGCCCTCCTTCTCGGCCGCCGCCTCCGCCGGGAAGACGACCGTCGCGTGCTCGCGGATGCCGTCGGTGAGGAAGGCCGCGTGGGCGATCACGGTGGTCGCCTTCTCGAGCGCCGCGTCCCAGCCGCTGCGGTCGGGCAGCTCGCGCAGCGGGTCGAGCGCCAGCAGATACAGCGCGACCAGCTCGCCGCTGCGCAGCCCCTCGGCGATCGCGGGGGTGTCGCGGCCGCCCTCCAGCGGCGCATCGGCCAGCCCGGGCCCGGCGTTGGGTGCGACACCGGCCTCGCGCAGGCCGCGTCCGTTCGCGGCGTCCGGAATCCCGATCAGGCCGGCGCCGCCGTGTTCGGCGAGGCCGAGCGCGTCGGCGAGCTCCAGCAGCGCCCCGCCGCCGCCGTCCAGCAGGCGCTCGCCGTAGAGGATCACGATCTCCTCACCGGCGTCGCGCAGCGACGCGGCGAGCGCCCCGAGCGCCTCGGCGCTCGTTCCGGCGGCCAGCGAGAGCTGGGCGCTGTCCTCGCCGCGCAGCTCCGCCGCCAGCGCGGCCGCCAGCTCGGCGCCGCGACCGGGGCCGAAGCGCAGGCTGTGGGCGCTGTGGTCGAGCGCGCTCGGGCGGTCGCTCGCGACGGCCAGCTTGACGCGATGGCGGCGCACGCCCTTGCGGATTCGCAGCTCGAGGATCGGCGCGTCGTCGATCGGCTCGCAGTCGAGCACCAGCACGGCGTGCGCGAACTCGAGGTCGGAGACCGTGGCGGCGAGCGCGGGGGCGCTCAGCGCGCGCCACTCGTCGAGGCTGACGGCGCCGGTCGGGCGCGAGTCAAGATGCGGCGAGCCGAGCGCGTCGCGCAGCAGGCGCCCGAGCAGCAGGCCCTCCTCGTTGCTCGCGCCGCCGCCGGCCAGCGCCGCGGTGCGAGCCCCGGCGCGGCGCAGCCCGGCGGCGGCCTCGCTGAGCGCGCGCTCCCAGCTGACCTCGCGCAGCTCGCCGCCGTCGCGGATCATCGGCGAGGTGATGCGCTCGTCGACGTGCACGGCCTGGTAGGCGAAGCGACCCTTGTCGCACAGCCAGCCGTCGTCGACGTCGTCGTGCTGGCGGGCGAGCACGCGCAGAACGCGCTCGTCGCGGACCGTCAGCGTCACGTTGCACTGCGCCGGACAGAGCGTGCACAGCGTGCCGGCCCCCTCGATCTCCCAAGGGCGGGCACGGAAGCGGTAGGCGCTCGAGGTCAACGCTCCGACCGGGCACAGCTCGATGATGTTGCCGCTGAACGGCGCGACGTAGGGGTGCCCGTCGAAGGTCCCCACGAAGGAGTGTGTGCCGCGCTCGAGCAGGATCAGCTGGTAGTCCTCGGAGACCTCCTGCGCGAAGCGCACGCAGCGGTAGCAGAGGATGCAGCGCTCGCGGTCGATCGCGATCAGCGGCGAGAGCTCGAGCGGCTTGCGGAAGTGGCGCTTGGGCTCGATGAAGCGCGAGTGCCCGCCGCCCCAGCCGAAGGTGATGTCCTGCAGCGGACACTCCCCGCCCTTGTCGCAGACCGGGCAGTCGAGCGGGTGGTTGATCAGCAGGAACTCGACGACCGCCTGCTGGGCCACCCTGGCCCGCTCGGAACGGGTGTGGACGATCATGCCGTCCTTGACCGCCGTCGAGCAGGCGGTCTGCAGCTTCGGGATGCCCTCGATCTCGACCAGGCACATGCGGCATGCACCGACCGGCGCGCCGAGCTTTGGCTCGTAACAGAAGACGGGGATCTCGACGTCGGCGAGCTTCGCGGCGTCGGCGAGCATCGCGTTCTCGGGCGCCTGGACCTCGCGACCGTCGATCGAGAGGGTGATCATCTTGGCGTTCGGACGAGGCATCAGAGCGCCGCCGCCAGCTGCCGTGAGCGCATGTGCGCCTCGAACTCCTCGCGGAACTTCGCGATCATCGAGCTGATCGGCATCGCCATCGCGTCGCCGAGCACGCACAGGCAGTTGCCGATGATGTGCTCCTGGACCGAGGTCATGATGTCGAGATCCATCGGGGTCGCCTCGCCGAGCTCGATCCGCTCGAGCATCCGGACCGTCCAGTTGGTGCCCTCGCGGCACGGCGTGCACTTGCCGCAGGACTCGTGGCGATAGAACTTGGCGAGCTTGAGCGCGACGTCGAGCACCGGTGTCGAGTCGTCGACGACGATGATCGCCCCCGAGCCGAGCATCGTGCCGGCCTTGGCGAGTGAGTCGAAGTCGTAGGGGATGTCGAGGTCGGCTTCGGTGAGCACCGGGGAGCTCGAGCCGCCGGGGAACCAGAGCTTCACGGAGCGGCCCTCCGGCGGACCGCCGGCGAGTCCGAAGATGATCTCGCGCGACGGCGTTCCCAGCTCGATCTCATAGTTACCGGGGCGCTGCACGTGGCCTGAGACCGACACCACCTTCGTCCCGGCGGAGCCCGTCACGCCGAGCTTGGCGTACTCGGCGCCGCCCATGCGGATGATGTGGGGCATCGTCGAGAGCGTCTCGACGTTGTTGATCAGCGTCGGTCCCTGGTAGAGGCCCTGGGCGGCCGGGAACGGCGGCTTGAGCCGCGGGTTGCCGCGCTTGCCCTCGAGCGAGTCCAGCAGCCCGGTCTCCTCGCCGCAGATGTAGGCCCCGGCGCCGCGGTGCAGCACCAGCGAGCAGGAAAAGTCGCCGCCGAGGATCCGCTCGCCGATGTATCCCGCGGCGGCGGCCTCCGCGAGCGCCGAGTCGAGGATCTTCGCCTGCGCCTCGTACTCGCCGCGAATGTAGATGAAGGCGTGGTTGGCGCCCGCGGCGTGGGCCGCGATCATCATCCCCTCGATCAGCATGTGTGGGCATTTCTGCATCAGCTCGCGGTCCTTGAAGGTGCCCGGCTCGGACTCGTCGGCGTTGCAGACGAGGTATTTGTCCATGTCGCCCTGCGGCAGGAACGCCGCCTTGCGCCCGGCGGGGAAGCCGGCGCCGCCGCGGCCGCGCAGCCCCGAGGCGTCGAGCTCGGCGATGACCGCCGCCGGGTCCATCGCGAGCGCCCTGCGCAGCGACTGATAGCCGCCACGGCGCTCGTAGCCCTCGAGCGTCGCGAGCCCCGGCTCGTCGATGTCCTTCAGCAGGATCGTCGGGCTCATTGCGTGTTCGCGTTGGGGTCTGCGCTGCGCAGGCGGGCGAGCGCCAGGTCGGGGATCGGCTCGCGGCCGGACTGCAGATCGTTGACGAGGCGCTTCGCGTCGCCCAGCTCGAGCGGCCCGTAATAGACCTGGTCGACGGAGACCATCGGCGCGATGTCGCACGCGCCGAGGCACTCGAAGTGGCGCAGGTTGATCTGCGGGTCGCCGCCGGCGGCCTCCTCGATCGCCGCGTAGAGCTCGTCGGCGCCGCGCAGCGAGCAGGAGATGTTGGTGCAGACGTAGACCGAATGGCGGCCGACCGGTTCGAGCTCGAACATGTCGTAGAAGCTCGCCACGGAGCTGAGGTAGGCGGGCGTCAGTGCCATCACGCAGGCGACCTGCTCGATCGCCTGCGGCGAGCACCAGCCGTGAACGCGCTGCGCGGCCGCGAGCGCCGGCAGCACGGCCGAGTGGCGGTCGGGGTAGCGCGCCATCGCCGCCTCGATCTCCGCGCGCAGCTCGGCGGGCACGTCGAGCTGCGCGGGGTCGGGAACGCCCGCCGGGTCCTTCTCGAGGTCGGCGGCCTGATCCCAGCCGGGCACGCGCGAGCCGTGCGCGTAGCGCGTGACGCGCGTCATCGGTCGATCCCTCCGAGGATCGGGTCGAGCATCGCGAGCGTCGCGATCAGATCGGCGATGTAGGCGCCACGAACCATCGGCGCGGTCGCCTGCAGGTTGACGAAGCTCGGGTCGCGCATGTGCACGCGCGCCGGCTTGGACGATCCGTCGGAGCGCACGAAGCAGCCGAGCTCGCCGCGCGGGCTCTCGATCGGGTAGTAGACCTCGCCCGGCGGCACGCGAAAGCCCTCGGTCACGAGCTTGAAGTGATGGATCAGCGCCTCCATCGAGGTGGCCAGCTCGTGTCGTGGCGGCAGTGCGACCTTGCGGTCCTCGGTGATGTGCGGTCCCTCGGGCAGGCCGTCGAGCGCCTGCTCGATGATCTTGACGGACTCATAGATCTCGGCGAGGCGAACGGCGAAGCGATCGTAGTTGTCCCCGACCGTGCCGACCGGGATCTTGAATTCGAACTCCTCGTAGCTCGTGTACGGCGCGGCCTTGCGCAGATCCCACGGGTTGCCGGCGGCGCGCAGCAGCGGCCCGGTGACGCCGAGTGCGAGCAGCGTCGCCTCATCGAGCGGGCAGATGCCGCGCAGGCGCTGGAGCAGGATCTCGTTGCGGCGCAGCAGGTCGGCGTACTGGTCGGCGCGCCCCGGCATGATCTTGATGAACTCCCGCAGCTTCGCCTCGAAGCCGCGAGGGATGTCCTCGATCACGCCGCCGACCTGGAAGTAGCGCGTGTGCATCCGCTGGCCGGAGGAGAACTCGAACAGATCGAGGATCGTCTCGCGCTCGCGGAAGCAGTACCAGAACATCGAGATCGCGCCGAGATCGAGGGCGCTGGTGCCGAGCCAGACGAGGTGGGACATGATCCGGTTGAGCTCGAGGTGGATCACGCGCAGGTACTGCGCGCGCTTTGGCACCTCGCACTCGAGCAGTGTCTCGACCGCGCCGCAGAACGCCATCGCGTTGAAGTAGTAGGAGAGGTAGTCCATGCGCTCCACGACCGGGATGACCTTCCAGTACGCCTTCTGCTCGGCGGTCTTCTCGATGCCGGTGTGGACGTAGCCGATGATCGGCTTCAGCTCGCGCACGATCTCGCCCTCGAGCGTCACGAGCAGGCGCAGCACGCCGTGCGTCGCGGGGTGGTGGGGACCGATGTTGAGCGTCAGCAGCTCGGTCGTCTCGCCGCCGCGCTGCTCGGCGATCTGCTCTTCGAGCGGCGAGAGCGTGATCGACTCCTCGCTCGCGCGGTAGCGCGAGCGCGTGCTCATCTGGTCCACCCCGGGCTGGTCGCGTCATTGTGGGTGAACAGCACCGGCTCGCCGCCGATCGGGAAGTCCCGACGCTGCGGATGGCCCTCGTAGTCCTCGGGCATCAGGATCCGCCGCAGGTCCGGGTGGCCCTCGAAGCGCACGCCGAACATGTCGTAGATCTCTCGCTCCTGATGGTCGGCCGTCGGCCAGTCGGGCGTAACGGACTCGACCGTCGGCTCCGCCACGGGCACGCGCAGCTTCACGGTCAGGCGATCGACGCGCTCCATGTCGAGCAGCTCGTAGTGCACGCCGAGTCGCGGCTCCTCGGGGTAGTAGTCGACGCCGTGCACGCTCATCAGGGCGCGGTAGCCGTGCTGCTCGCGCAGCGTCAAGAGCACGCCGCGCACCGCGCCCGGCGCGATCTCGACCGTTCCGCGGTTGCGGAAGAAGGTCGTCCGGCGCACGGCGCCTGGAATCGACTGCGCGAGCTGGCCGGCGATCAGCTCGAGCCCGACCTGGTCAGGCACCGGCGGGCTCCGCGCCGGCGAGGATCTCCTCGGTCCCCTGCGCGTCGTAGCGCTCGCGCCAACCCATGTCGGGGTCGTCCTGGATCATCTTGCGCAGCTTGAGAATGCCGTGCATCAGCGCCTCTGGACGCGGCGGGCAGCCCGGCACATGGACGTCGATCGGCATGAACTTGTCGGCCGGCACGATCGCGTAGTTGTTGAAGACGCCCATCGATGACGAACAGGCCCCCATCGCGATCGCCCACTTCGGCTCGAGCATCTGGTCGTAGATGCGCCGCACGACCGGCGCCATCTTGATCGAGACGCGCCCGGAGAGGATCAGCAGATCGGCCTGGCGGGGCGAGGCGCGGAAGGCCTCCCAGCCAAAGCGCGCGATGTCGACGCGCGCGGCGACCACCGACATCATCTCGATCGCACAGCAGGCCAGGCCGAAGGTCGCCGGGTAGATCGAGTTCGAGCGCCCCCAGGCGACGGCCTTGTCGAGCGTCGTCAGGAGCAGCGACTGCTCGACGTGACGCTCGAGCTCGAGCCCCTCGAGGTCGCCGCGCAGCAGGTCCCGCGCCAGCAGCTGGCGGGCGCGCAGGCTGCCCGGCTCGATCGGCTCGCGCGTCAGCGCCATTCGAGCGCCCCGCGCCGCCAGACGTAGACGAAGGCGACGGCCAGCAGGACGATGAAGGTGATCAGCTCGCCGAGCGCGAAGGCGCCGTAGGCCCGCAGCTCGGCGGCGATCGGAAAGATGAAGATCACCTCGATGTCGAACAGGATGAACAGCATCCCGATCATGTAGAAGCTGATGCCGAAGCGGAAGCCGCGTTTGACCTCGGAGGGCAGACCGCATTCGTACGGCTGTGTCTTGGCCGGGATGCGCCGGTGGGGCCCGAACGCCGCGTTGAGCGCGGCGAACGTTCCGCCTACGATCGCCCCGAGCGCAAGGAACACGATCGCAGGCAGGTAGGTTCTGATCACAGCGGGCGTTATATCACTACCCCCGATGTTTGTGATGATGTGTTACTTAGTGGCAAAACGCTCGATACCCCGGCGCGCAGCGCGCGGATGAGCGCCCGCGAGCTCGCGATCTGGGGAGCGCTGGCCGTCGCCGTCGTCAACGGCCTGGTCGGGTGCTTCGGCGCGCTGCGCTGGTACCAGGTCGCGCCCAGCCGCCGATTCTGGTTCGGCGTGCGCGCCGGCCAGGCGCTCGCGCTCGCCTACGCCCTGCTGGTGGCTGTGGCGCTGCTCGGCCACCAGCGCCCGGCGAGCAGCCTCTACTACCTCTACGCGCTGCTGCCGATCGCGGTCGGCTTCGTCGCCGAGCAACTGCGCCTCGTGGCCGCTGATCAGGTGCTCACGGCGCGCGAGCTCGACGACGCGCAGGCGGTCGCCACCCTTCCGGCGCCCGAGCAGCAGGCGATCGTGACCGCCATCCTGCGCCGCGAGATGGGCGTGATGGCGTTGGCGGCGCTGGTCGTCTGCGTGCTCGCGCTGCGCGCTGCCGGCACCTACTGATCGTTCGCGGGCGAAGCGCGCCTCGTGAGGCGGTTTGCATGCTGCGTTCGCGTGACGGTTCCCCATATGATCTGCGCCCGCATGGCTCGTCCCGCACAGATCGCTCGGACCGTCGCGGTCGGCGTCGCCGCAGCACTCGCGATCAGCGCCTGCGGCTCGCAGAGCATCAAGCTGGCGAAGGACAGCCCCTACCGCACGGGCGCGGAGCTGTTCAGCACGCATTGCTCCGGCTGCCACACGCTGTCGCTCGTCGGCGCCGCGGGTTCGGCGAGCTCGGCTCAGGGCCGCGTGAGAACCAACGGGCCGAACTTCAACTTCCGCAAGGAGGGCTACGCCTGCGTGCTCTACGCGATCCGCAACGGCGGCTTCTCCGGTCAGATCATGCCCCAGAACGTCGTCGCCGGCACAGATGCGACCGCGGTCGCCCAATTCCTCGCGAAATACGCCGGCCTGCAGGCGCCGCACACGCCGACGATCGGGTCGAGCAACTCCTGCTCGGGCTAGGAGCCCGCCGGTTCTCGATCTCAGGCTGATCCGCGAGCAGGGTGACGCCGTCCGCGCGGCGCTCGCGCGGCGCGGCGAGAGCGTCGTGGCGGGCGTCGATCGGGTGGTCGAGCTCGATGCACGACGGCGCGCGCTGCTGCCGGAGCTCGAAGCGCTGCGCGCCGCCAAGAACCAGGCCTCCGAGGAGATCGCGAGGGCCAAGCGGGAGGACGCGGATACGGCCGACGCGATCGCCCGGATGCGCGAGGTGGGCGAGCGCGAGAAGCGGCTCGCAGCGGAGCTGGCGCTCGCCGACGCCGAGCTGCACGCCGCGCTGATCGCGCTGCCCAATCTGCCGAGCGACGACGCCGCCGACGCCGACACGGTGGTCCGCTCGGTCGGCGAGCCTCGCCACGAACCGGCTGCCGACCACCTCGAGCTCGCCGGCGGGCTGATCGACATGGAGGCCGCCGCGCGGCTGTCGGGGGCACGCTTCGCCTACCTCAAGGGCGATCTGGTGATGCTCGAGCTGGCGCTCGTGCGCTGGGCGCTCGAACGTCTGCGCGCCCAGGGCTTCGAGCCGGTGATCCCGCCCGTCCTGGTGCGCGAGCACGCGCTCTACGGCACGGGAATGCTGCCCGACACCGAGCAGCAGATCTACCGTCTGGCCGACGACGAGCTGTTCCTCGTCGGCACCTCCGAGGTGGCGCTCGCCTCGCTGCACGCCGGCGAGATCCTCGAGGCCGCTGCGCTGCCCCTGCGCTACGCCGGCTTCTCGCCCTGCTTTCGCCGCGAGGCCGGGGCGGCCGGCAAGGACACACGCGGCATCTTCCGCGTCCACCAGTTCGACAAGGTCGAGATGTTCGTCTTCACGACCGCCGAGCACGCCGTCGCGGAGCACGAGCGGATCCTCTCGATCGAGGAGTCGCTGCTGAGCGAGCTGGAGATCCCCTACCGCGTGGTCAACATCGCCGTCGACGAGCTCGGCTCCTCGGCGGCGAAGAAGTACGACTGCGAGGCATGGCTGCCCGGCCAGCAGCGCTACCGCGAGCTGACCTCCTGCTCGAACACAACCGACTACCAGGCGCGCCGGCTCGAGATCCGCGTGCGCCCGGACGGTGGCGGGCGACCGCTCACCGCCAACACGCTCAACGGCACGGCGGTGGCCGTTGGGCGCACGATCATCGCGCTGCTGGAGAACCACCAACGCGAGGACCGCTCGGTGGCGCTGCCGGCATGCCTGGTGGCGTTCGGCGCACCGGCCGTGATCGCGCCGCAGTCCTAGGGGGATGGCGCGCCTTTCGGCGCGGTCGTCCTTCGCGTTCTCGGGCCGATCGCCACAGCTGCCGGCTGGCGGTGAGCGGCGAGCGGCTGGCGGCGAGCGGCGAGCGCTATCGCGTCGCGGCCGGCGCCGGCAGCTCGACCGTGAACACGGCGCCTCCGCCCGGGGCGTTGCTCGCGCTCACGCTGCCACCGTGCGCGTCGACGATCGCCGCGACGATCGCGAGGCCGAGTCCGGCGCCCGCCTTGCCGCGCTCGCGACCTCGCTCGGCGCGCCAGAAGCGCTCGAAGATGTTGTCCTGCGAACCCTGCGGCAGGCCGGGACCGTGATCGCGCACCTCGATCCGGACCTTGTGCTCGTCACCCGCGACGGAGAGCTCGATCGGCGAGGAGGCGGGCGTGTGCGTGAGCGCGTTGCGCGTCAGGTTGGCCAGCACCTGTCGCAGCTGCGACTCCTCACCGGTGACGATGTGGCGCCCTTCGACCCTGACGCTGACCTCGCGCTCGCGCGCCGCGGCGCGCGCGTCGTCGGCCGCATCGCGCACGAGCGGTTCGAGATCGACGGGCTCGCGGCGGCTCTGCGGCATCTCGTCCAGCCGCGCGAGCGCGAGCAGGTCCTCCACCAGGATGCCCATGCGCGTCGCCTCCTCCTCGATCCGCGCCATCGCCTTCTCGGTGTCCTCGGGGCCGGCGGTGGCGCCCATCCGGAAGAGCTCGGCGTAGCCGCGGATCGAGGTAAGCGGCGTGCGCAGCTCGTGCGAGGCGTCCGAGAGGAAGCGCCGCAGGCGCTCCTCGCTCGCTTGGCGCTCGGCGAAGGCCTGCTCGATCTGTCCGAGCATCGCGTTCAGCGCGAGACCGAGACGGCCGACCTCGGTGCGCGACTCGGCGGGGCTGACGCGCCGGGAGAGGTCGCCCGCCGCGATCGCGCCGGCGGTCGTGCCCATCCGGTCGAGCGGCCGCAGGCCGAGGCGGATCAGCAGCCACGCGAAGCCGGCGAGCGCCAGCAGCACCGCGGCGATCACGATCGCCTCGACGTTGCGCAGGCGGGTGAGGGTCTGGCCGACGTCGCTCAGCGGGATCGCGATGATCAGCGTTCCCGAGCCGGTGTCGCTGGCCTTGGCGAGCACGCGGTACTGCAGGCCCGAGCCGGCGACCGAGTCGACCGTGATCAGGCGCAGGTGCTTGGCGGTGCTGAGCACGATGCGCGCCGGCAGCTTGGGTGCGGATTGGTCGGGCGGCACCGCGTAGCGCTGCACGCTGCCGCTGGTCGGGACATAGATCCCGTAGGTGCCGGGAGGCAGCAGGACCCTGGTGCCGGGCCCGCCGCCGCCGCCGGGCCCCGGGCCGCCGAACTGGGGAAACAGTGGCTGGCCCGAGCCGCCGGCTCCCGGGCCGCCCTTGACCAGTTTGAGGTCGGTGTCGAGCACGTCCTCGAAGCTGTTGACGTTGCCGACGAGCTGCTGATCGACGCGCGAGACTAGGAACGAGCGCTCGGCGGCGTAGGTCACGACGCCCGCGATCAGCAGCCCCGCCGCGGTGAGCACGACCAGGCCGATCAGCAGTCGCGTGCGCAGCGACACCGGGGGCTCAGTTCCTGGGCAGTCGCAGCGCGTAGCCGACGCCGCGCACCGTGTGGATCAGCGCCGGCCCGCCGACGTCGATCTTCTTGCGCAGATAGCTGATGTAGGTCTCCAGCACGCGCGCGTCGCCGCCGAAGTCGTAGTTCCAGACGTGGTCGAGCAGCTGGGATCGCGTGAGCACGTGGCGCGGATTGAGCATCAGGTAACGCAGCAGGCGAAACTCGGTTGCCGTGAGCTCGATCGGGCGCTCGCCGCGCGCCACCTCGTGGGTGTCCTCGTCGAGCTCGAGATCGCCGAAGACGAGCTTCGAGCTGGTCTCCTCGGACAGGCCCGCGCGGCGCAGGATCGTGCGGATCCGGGCGACCAGCTCCTCGAGGCTGAACGGCTTCGTGACGTAGTCGTCGCCGCCGAGCGTCAGGCCGCGGACGACGTCCTCGGTCGAGTCGCGGGCGGTGAGGAAGATGATCGGCACGTCGGCGCGCGCGGAGGCGAGCCGCCGAGCCACCTCGAAGCCGTCGAAGTCGGGCAGCATCACGTCGAGCACGATCAGCTGCGGCGCTCGCGCCGCGACTGCGGCGATCGCGGCGGCGCCGGTCGCGGCGGACTCGACCTCGAAGCCCTCGAAGCGCAGCGCCATCGAGATCACATCGACGATGTTTGGCTCGTCGTCGACGACCAGGACCCGCAGTTGCTCGCTGCTCGTCATGCGGGGATTCTCCCGCGCGCAGCTGTGAGTTTCCTGAGTGTCGCCGTCAGGCTGCCGGACGGTCCGCGATGCGCTCCCGGCGCTCCACCGCCTCGGCTCGCTCCACGGGCTCGACTAGCTCGATCCGCTCTGCCCGCTTGATCCG
>CABDXV010000312.1_pt1 | contig 20439 bp, 15 predicted proteins | sample 3131821 | NCBI WGS metagenome assembly CABDXV01 (sample SAMEA5534336, study PRJEB31848) | metagenome | biome: tundra; feature: field; material: soil | place: USA | collected 2013-05 | depth 0.15 m | reverse complement strand
CGCGCTGCCGGGACTCGCCGTCACGCTCTAGCCCGGCGCTCTCGCATCTGCTCAGCGCGGCGCTACGCGCGGGCGCCGCTCGAGCAGCGGGTTTCGCGTCGTCGGCGGGCGGGACGCTGACCCATGGGGCCGGGGCTGCACAATACGCCGATGGGCACCACGCCCCAGACGATCGTGGGCGGCCGCTACCGACTGGAGCGCCAGATCGGCGCCGGCGCCACGGCACGCGTCTGGCTCGCATTCGACTCCGTGCTCGAGCGCCGCGTCGCCATCAAGATGCTCGCGGGCTCGATCGGCGGGGAGACCGCACACATCGAGCGCTTCCGGCGCGAGGCTCGCGCCGTGGCGCGACTGCAACATCCTCACATCGTCGCGGTGCTCGACTCCGGCGAGCACGACGGGATGCCGTTCATCGTGCTCGAGTACGTGGAGGGCGAGACGCTCAAGGAGCGCATTCGGCGGGTTGGGCGACTGACGATCACCGAGGCGGTGGCGTTTGCGATCGAGGTCGCGCGGGCGCTCGAAGCGGCCCACGCGCACGGGATCGTGCATCGCGACGTCAAACCGCAGAACATCCTGCTCGACCCCGAGGCCGGTGCCAAGATCACCGACTTCGGCATCGCGCGCAGCGGCAACGAGGCCGGCCTGACGCTCGGCGGGCGTGTGCTCGGCACGACCGACTATGTCTCCCCCGAACAGGCGCTCGGGCACGAGGTCAGCGGCCAGTCCGACCTCTACTCGCTCGGCGTCGTGCTGTACGAGTCGCTGACCGGAAGTGTGCCGTTCAGCGCGCCGAACCACATCGCGGTCGCGGCGATGCACGTGCGTGACGAGATCCCCGACGTCCAGCAGCGCCGCCCGCAGGTCTCGGCGGCGCTGGCGGCCGTTGTCGACCGAGCCACGGCAAAGCATCTCGCGCGTCGCTACGCGGTGGCGCGGGAGCTGATCGCCGATCTCGAGGAGGTGCTGGCGATCGAGACCGTGCGCACCGGAAACGCCGGCAAGGAGGCGACGATCGTGCTTCGCAGTCTGCCGCCGCGCGCGACGCGGGGCCTGCCGCTGCGCGTGAAGCACCCGGCCTCGATCGCCGCGGCCGCCGTCCTGGCGATCGCGGTCGCCGGCGCGATCGTGGCACTGATCCTGACGCACACGCACGCCGGCACGCCGACGCCCGCGAACCTGCCCAATTCCCCCGGCGAGATCGCCGACCACCCGGGGCAGACGGCGGCCGTCGCGTACAACCCGTTCGGCACAAGCCCCGAGGATCCGGCCACGGTCGGAGAGGCGATCGACGGCGACACCTCGACCTACTGGCACACCTCCAGCTACGACGGCGGTGTGCTCGGCAAGTCGGGCGTCGGGTTCTACGTCAACGCCTTTCCCGGCTTCGAAGCGAACCGAGTTGTGCTCGTCACGCCGACGCCCGGCTTTCACGTGCAGATCTGGGGGACCAACCGCGTGCCGTCCTACAGCTACCACGCGGTGGCGCAGCCAGGCACGCCGGCCAAGTTCGGCTGGACGCTGCTCGCGCACGCCGACGCAGCCAGCACGACGACCACGATCGCTCTGCAGCACGTCGCGAAGCGTCTCTTCTACCTGCTGTGGATCACCGACCTCGGCCCCGATCGCCTGCACACGTCGAAGTCGGTCCAGATCGCCGAATTCACGCTCTTCCGGCAACCCAGCTAGCGTCACGCGACGACGATCAGGAGAGGTAGCGGCGCTCGCGCGCGTGGCGCTCCAACGCGATCTCGCACAGCTCCTCGATCAGCCTCGAATAGCCCAGCCCAGCGGCTTCCCAGAGCTTGGCGTAGACGCTGGTCGGGGTGAAGCCGGGCATCGTGTTGAGCTCGTTGAGCACGGCGCGGCCGTCCTCGACGAAGAAGTCCGCGCGCGCGAGACCGTTGCAGCCCGCCCTGGTGAAGGCCTCGACCGCGATCCTCGCCAGCTCGGCGGCTGCCGGCTCGCCGATCCGTGCGGGCACGACCAGCGTCATCCCGCCCTCCTCGTACTTCGCGGCGTAGTCGTAGAACTCCGAGCGCAGCACGATCTCGCCGGGCGGCGAGACCCGCGGATGCTGATCGCCGAGCACCGAGCACTCCACCTCCAGGCCGCTCGACGCGGCCTCGACGATCGCCAGCGGGTCGTGAGCGAACGCTGCGTCGAGCGCCGCCGGCAGCTCGCCCAGCTCGCGAACCTTGGCGATGGCGACCGAGGATCCGAGATGGGCCGGTTTGACGAAGACCGGCAGGCCGAGCGCCGAGAGGTCGGCCAGGACTGCCTCACGCTCGCCTCGCCAGCGCGAGTCGCGCACTCCGCGATGGTCGACCTGCGGCAAGCCGGCGGCGCCCATCAGCGCCTTGAAGCGCACCTTGTCCATGCACAGCGCGGAGGACGCGACGCCGCTGCCGACGTAGGGCACGTCGAGGCACTCGAGCAGTCCCTGCACCACGCCGTCCTCGCCGTAGGGGCCGTGCAGCGCCGGGAAGGCGACGTCGGCGTCGAGCAGGCCGCCGGCAGGGGTCAGCGACAGCTCGCGGCCGTCCAGCAGCCAACGCCCGTCGCGGGCGATCTCGACGGCGATCACGTCGTGCCCGCCCGCGAGCAGGCCGTCGCGCACGGCCGCCGCCGAGGCGAGCGAAACCTCGTACTCGGATGAGCGCCCGCCGCCCAGGACCGCGACGCGCATCAGGGCGCGCCGACGGCGCCGCTCGCGCCGCTCGCGCCGCTGGCGCCGGTCGGGCCGGTCGGACTGGTGGGACTGGTGGGGGCGACGTAGCTCTCCACCCTGATGATCACCGTCGTCCCCGGCGCCACGGAGCTGCCACTGGCCGGATACTGGGATAGGACCTCGTTGTTGTATCGGCGGTTAGTACTGCGGTACTCGACGACCAGCGCCGGAGTCAGGCCCAGCTTTCCGAGCAGCGCACTCGCGACGAACTCCTTCTGCCCGCGGAGGTAGGGCACCGTGACGTTCGGCGGCGCCGCTGCGATCGTCAGCGTCACGGGGGAGCCCTGCGGCGCCTTGCCCGAGGCCGGCTTCTGCGCGAGCACCGTGCCGGGCGCCTCCGACGAGGTCTGTTTGATCGGCTTGGCGACGACGAAGTTGTCCTGCTGAAGCAGCAGCTTCGCGTCGTCGAAGGATTCCCCCACGACGCTCGGCACGGCGACGTTCGGCGGCCCACTGGAGACCGTGACCACGACGAACGACCCGCGCGACCCCGTCTCACCCCCGGCCGGAACGGTCGAGATGACCGCGTTCTTCCCCGCCGTGAGCGACGGCTGCTTGACGAGAGGCGAGACCTTGAAGCCCGCCGCGCGCAGCTGCTGGCTGGCCGCCGTCGCGCTCAACCCCACGACGCTCGGGACCTGCCGGCTGGCGGGGGCTGCGGGTCCGAGCGAGATCGTGAGCGTGACGGTCGAGCCCGTGGGCTCCGAGGCGCCGGCGCCGGGGCTCTGGGCGGTGACCGTCGAGCGCGGCCGCGGCGAGTTGACGTCGATGTAGTAGGGCTGCAGGCCAAGCGCCCCAAGCCTGCCGCCGGCGATCGCCTTCTGCAAGCCGATCACGGCCGGCACGTTGACCTTCGCGGTCGCGTGGGGGCGCACCAACGCGTAGATCAGCACGGCGATCGCCGCCGCGGCAACCAGCACGCCGAGCATTGCCCACGGCCAGACCGGATTGCGACGGGCGCCCGGCGGCAGCATGATCGCCCCGGGCGGGATGATCCCGGTCGTGTTCGGGTCCCAGTAGCCCGGAGCCGTCCCATACACGCCGGTCGCCGGTACGACCGGCCCGATCGCCTGCGTCGTGTAGGTGGCCGGGTGCGGGTAGATCGTGGTCGGCGTGACGCCGGGTGGGATCGGCGCGAGGGCCGCCGTGTGCGAGCCGTCCTCGGAGCGCAGGCGCTCGCGCTCGCGCTCCAACGCGGCGAGAAACTCGTCAGCGTCCGCAAAGCGACGCTCCGGGCTCTTCTCGAGCGCCTGCATCACGATCGCGTCGAGGCTCGGCGAGATCGTCGGCACGAACGTGCTTGGCGGGCGCGGAGGCTCGGAGAGATGACGCAGCGCGATCGCGACGACCGAGTCTCCCTCGAACGGCACGGTTCCGGTCAACAGCTCATAGAGCAGGATCCCGATCGCGTAGAGGTCGCTGCGCGGGCTGACCGCGTGCCCCTGCGCCTGTTCGGGTGAGAGATAGCGCGCGGTACCCATGATCGATCCGGTCTGGGTGATCTCGGACGCGCCGGCGCGCGCGATCCCGAAATCGGTGACCTTCACTCGGCCCTCGTCATCGATGATCACGTTGTGCGGCTTGAGGTCGCGGTGCACGACACCACGGCGGTGCGCGAATCGCGACGCGCGCAGAACCTGCTCGGTGATCTCGATCGCGCGCTCGGGCGTCAGCGGAGCCTCTTCCCGCACGATCGAGTCCAGCGAGCGCCCGTCGAGGTACTCCATCGCGATGTAGTACGTGCCCCCCCACTCGCCGCGGTCGTAGACGCTGACGATGTTTGCGTGCGAGAGCGACGCGGCGCTCGATGCCTCGCGGCGGAAGCGCTCGACGAACTCCTCGTCCTGGGCGAAGCGCTCGTGCAGCAGCTTGACGGCGACGCGGCGACCGAGCTGGCTGTCCTCGGCGCAGTAGACCTCAGCCATGCCGCCCGAGCCGACACGCGAGATCACGCGGTAGCGCCCGTCGATCAGCGTCCCCTCGGCAACCGGAAAGGTCATCCGGTCGCCCCGATCCCCAGTGCCTCGAGGACCAGTTTGGCGATCGGCGCGGCGATCGTGCCGCCGAAGCCGTTCTGATGCTCGAGCGTCACGGCGATCGCGATCTTTGGGTGATCCGCCGGCGCGTAGGCGATGAACCAGACCTGACTGAGTGCGCAGGCGGGCACGGCCGGGTTGGTGCAGTCCTGCGCGGTGCCCGTCTTCCCGGCCACCTTGACGCCGGCGATCGCCGCCGCCGTTCCCGTGCCGCCGTCGTTGACGACGTTGTCCATCATCAACCCAACCTGCTGGGCGGTGGAGGGCTTCATCACGGTGCTGTAGAGACGTGGGGCGATTGTCTGGACAGTCTGACCGTCGGGGTTGATGATCGCCTGCGTCAGGTGGGGCACCATCAGGCGACCGCCGTTGGCGACCGCCGCGGCGACCATCACCATCTGCAGCGGCGTGACCTCGAGGCCGCCCTCGCCGATCCCGACGCGGCCGAGATCGGCGCCGCTGGTCACCGGTAGGTAGCCCGTCCTGCCGTGGAAGCGGACGCCGCTCTCGGCGACCTCGTCGCTGGGCAGGTCGATCGGCAGCTTGCTGTAGAAGCCGAGTCGGTCCATGTAGGTCTGCAGCGTCGGCGCGCCGACCCCCAGCGCGACCTGCGCCCAGACGGTGTTGATCGAATTCGTCAGCGCATCGCTCAGCGTGACATCGCCGTAGCTCGTGCCTGAGTCGTTCGCCAGCGGCTGGCCGGAGACGATGATCGGCGACTTTCCGCTGAGCACCGAGCTTGGCGTGTAGCGCCCGGTGTCGATCGCGGCGATCGCGGTGAGGACCTTGAAGCTCGACCCTGGCGCGTACTGGGCGGCGGTCGCGCGATTGAACTCCGGGCTGTTCTTCTCGGCGTTGACCCTCGACACGCCCGCATGCGTCTTGAACTGGTTGGGGTCATAGGTCGGGCTGTCGGCGAAGACCTTGATCGCGCCGGTGCTCGGGACGATCGCGACCACCGCGCCGGCCCGCCCCGCGAGAGCCTTGTACGCGACCTGCTGGGCGTGCTCGTCGAGCGTCGTCACGACCTCGTCGCCGCTGGTCCGCTTGCCCTCGAGCTGGTCGAGAATCGAGCTCTGCTGCGCCGGCGCGCCGGCCAGCACGCCGTTTCGGTAGCTCTCGAGCCCCCGGCGGCCGTTGTAGGGGTCGTAGTAGCCGATCGCGGGCGCGAAGAGCGCGCCAAACGGGTACTCGCGCTGGTAGATGCCGTCCTTCTGGCGAACGGACTCGGCGAGCACGGTCGTCTGGTCGGACGCGACGATCTCGCCGCGCTGCACGTACTGCTGCTCGAGACCGGGGCGCTCGTTGTTGGCGTTTGCCTTCAGCGCGCCCGCGTCGAAAATACTCCAGCGCGAGGTGAACGCGACGAGCAGCGCGAACATCAGCAGCACAACGGAGAACAGGCGCGCGATCGGCTGGTTCATTGGCCCGCGATCCGGTCAAGCTCGAGCTGGTTGACAAGCTTCGTGGCCGACTGTTGCGAGCGCAGCTGGTTGTTGAACAGCCGCCTGCGTTCGAGTGCGCTCAGCTCCCTCACGGTGATCCCGGAGACGAAGTACTGCGTGTAGAGCCGCATTCCTCCGGGCAGCGCGTACGGCACGCCGTTGTACACGGTGATCTGCCCGTTTGCATCGGTGCCGATGAAATACACGGCCTGCGTCGCCAGGACCGCAGCGCTCGCGAGCACACCGACGATCACGAGCACCACGGCGCCGATCGTGAGGCGCCGGCGCAGGCGCGGGTGCCCCCGCGTGGTGAGGGGGCGTGGCATCCGTGGCGCGCGGCGGCGCGGCACGGCGACCGCCGGCGCGCGCGGTGAGAAATGCCGGCGGGCGCCATCTGGTGGAGCGCCCGTGTCGCCCGTCGCCGGCGCCAGCTGCTCGCACTCACTCGCGCGCGCTGGCGATCCGGTCGAGTCCTCCGCGGACGCCGGCTCCTCTGCAGACGCGGCGTCCGCCGCTACGGCCAGCGGGTCCGCCGCGATCGGGAAGGCCTCGGTCGCGGGCCCCTCGGCCGACGCGTCCGTCGAGCTTGGCTGCGCCGAGCTCGACTCCGTCGCCGGAGCCTCTGCACCCAGCACCTCCTCGATTCGAAACAACACCACCGTGACGTTGTCGCGACCGCCCGCGTCGAGCGCGGCGGCGATGAGCCGCTCGGCGGCGAGCGTGATGTCTTCGGCCGCGCGCAGGATCTCCGCGACCGTCGTCTCGGGAACCATCGACGTCAGACCGTCGCTGCAGATCAGATAGATGTCGCCGTCGGCGGCCGTGACCGTGGCGGTGTCCACCTCGACGTCGGGTTCGGGGCCGAGCGCACGCGTGATGATCGAGCGCTGCGGATGCTCCTCGGCCTCTTCCTCCGTCAGCCGGCCCTGTCGCAGCAGCTCCTCAACGAGCGAGTGGTCCTCGGTCATGCGCTCCAACTCTCCGCCGCGCAGCCGGTAGGCGCGGCTGTCGCCGACATGCGCAAAGGACACCTCGCTCTGGCCGACATAGGCCGCCGTCAGCGTCGTGCCCATGCCCGCGCGACGCGCGTCACTTTCCGAGACGGCGTGAATCTCGGCGTTGGCCTCGCGCACCGCGCGCGTCAGGCGTTGCGGCGCGCCGTCAGCCTCCTCCCCGGGCAAGCCTTCTGCGAAATGCGTGATCGCGAGCTGGGAGGCGACCTCACCGGCCTGCGCACCGCCCATGCCGTCAGCGATCACAAACATGGGGGCGCGTGCGAGGTGGGAGTCCTCGTTGGTTGCGCGCTGGTGCCCGGTATCGGTGCGCGCGACGTGTTCGGCGACGCGGATCATCACCCCTCCTCGTAGGTGAACTCGCTATCGCCGATGCGCACGCGGTCGCCGATGTGCAGCGGAGCCGGGCCCTGCAGCAGCTCCTCGTTGAGGTAGGTGCCATTGGTGGAGCCGAGATCCTCGAGCACGACCACGCCGGCCTGCAGGATCAGCTGCGCGTGGCGCGAGGAGGCAAACGGGTCGTCCAAGCGGATCTCGGCGCCGTCGCCACGCCCGAGCACAGCACCCTCGCCGATGTCATAAATCATTCCGGGCGAGTGCCCGGGGGCGCGCTCGACGACCAGGCGCGCCTCGCGCGCCGTGTGGGGGGCTGCGGTCGCGGAGTGAAATCCGGTCGCCGCTTCAGACGCCGCCACCGCCCTGCCGGTGCGCAGATCACGCGTGGCACTGCGCGCGACCCAGAGCAGGAAGGCGTAGAGGACGACGATGAAGCCGAACTTCAACGCGACCGAGACCGGCGCGAGATTGGTCATACTCGGCGACAGTCCCCGGGCTCTCAGCGAACCTCGAAGATCAGCTCGACGGCGCCGAGCTCGATCACATCGCCGTCCTGCAGTCGCGTCGGCACTCCCACCGGGCGCCCGTTGAGCCTGACGCCGTTTGTCGAGTCCAGGTCGGTCAGCGTCCAACCGTCGCGATCGGGGGCGATCTCCGCGTGGTGGCGCGAGACCTCGTGCGCGGCGATCACGATGTCGGCGTCACTGCTTCGGCCGATCACGGCCCCGTGCAGGCCGATCGGGATCCGCCGCCCGCCGATGTCGAGGTAGGCCTGGCGAACCACCTCGCCGGCCAGTGGTGGCTCGGGCGGCGCCGGCACCCCGGCGCGACGCGCCACCGCGGGCGCCGGCGAGTTGACCAGCTTTGCCTCGATGCCACACTCGCCGAGCGAGAGGCGTTCGTCCGTGCGCAGCTGGATCTGGGGGCGCGAGGGCAGCGCGAGCCGTTCGGCGCGGGCGTGCTCCAGCAGGTGGGTCGCAAGCTCCTCGATCAGGCTCTCCTCGATCGACGCGAAGTGGCGACGATCGCCGGGTGAGAGCCAGACGACGTACTCGTTGGGGACGACCGTGCTCGCCAGCGAGCTCTGGCGGTGACGATCCATCTCGCGCACCAAGCGACGCGCCAGCTCGACGGGGGTGATCTCGCTGCGAAAGGCGCGGCCGAACGTGCCCTCGACGAGGTCAGCGATCTTTGTTTCGAGGGCACGGAGAACGCTCATCGTTACAGGCCTGCCGGCCCACGCGCACGGCGTGGGCAGTTGCCATGCTACGCGACGTTCGGCGATTGGTGGGAGTGGGCGCGCACGTTGGCGGTGGCCAGTGCGAGCACGCCCGCCAGCCCCCCGGCGAGCAGTGGCGATGCTGGCCGCGGCAGCCCCAGCCGCGCGGCCAGCAGCGAACCGGCCAGCACCAGCGATCCCGCCCACGCCAGCGCGGCGATCGCGCGCAGCCCGCCGCGCGATCCACGCACCGACCACGGCAACAGCACGGCTGCGAGCGCCCACAGCGCAGCGGTCAGCAGGCGCCCGTCGGACCACAGCGGTACCAACGCGTGATCGAAGGCGGCGCCCAGCGAGCCCTGCCACGCGGCGCGCGGCATGACCGCGGGCGCCACGCCGAACAGCAGGCGCTGACCGGTGAGCGTCTCGGCGATCGCCAGCCACCAGTAGGAGAGCGCCCCCAGCGCGGCGCGTGCCGGCGCTCGGCCGCCGAGGCGCCCCGCGAACACCGGCGCGCACGCCGCGACGCCGAGCGCCCCCAGCAGCGGCGCGAGCGCCGGGACCGACCAGAGCCAAGGCCGCGACGCCAGCAGGATCGGTACCGGCAGCAGCGCGGCGCACAGCACGAGCGCGCTGCCGGGCTGACCGCTCGCACCCAACCAGCCGATCGCGGCGAGTCCCACGAGCAACCAGCCCACGCCCGCCGACAGCAGGACCAGCACCGCTGCACCAGCGCCGGCGAGTACGCCGATCTCGACGTCGGCGCGGCCGAGCACGGTGGTCAGCGCCAGGCCGGCGAGCGCGCCGGCGGCGGCGCCGCCGAGCAGGCTGCGCGCACGGACGGTGAGCGTCACCGGCGTGAATTGCCGCTCGACCCGCGCGAGTTCGCTGCGACCTCCGTGGCGCCGTGACCTCCTAGAGCTCTCACCAAACGCTGCGTTGAGCGCCGCGCGCAGTTGCGCGAGCGTGCCGCGGCTACCCGCAGCGGGCGCGAGCGCACGATCGATCGCAGCGCACAGTGCGGGCGGGAGATCGCGCCGCAGGCGCCCGAGCGGTTCGATCGCGCCGCCGAGTCGCAGGGCTGTGGCGGCCACCGTCTCGCCCCGCAGCGGATTGACGCCGGCGAATCCCTCGTACAGCGTCAAGGCGAGCGAGTAGAGGTCGGCCCGCGGTCCGGCTGTGCGGCCCTGCGCCTGCTCGGGGGCCATGTACTCGAACGTTCCGATGACATCGCCGGTGCTCGTCAGCGGATGCTCGCCGGCGAGTCGGGCGATGCCGAAGTCCGTGAGCTTCGCCGGCGGGCCCGTGGCCGCGACCCGTGTCGGAACGATCACGTTCTGCGGCTTGACGTCGCGGTGCACTACTCCACGCTCGTGGGCGTGTTGGAGCGCGTCGGCGAGCACCGAGCCGATTGCCAACAGCGCGCGGTCCCCCACCCCACCGCTGCGATAGAGCGAGGCGAGCGAGCTGCCCTCGACCAGTTCGGACACGAGGTAGTGCGCGCCGGCGTCCTCGCCGGTCTCATACAACCTCACGATCGCCGGGTGGTCGAGCCGCGCCGCGGCGCGGCCCTCGCGCTCGATCCGCGCCTGCTCCTGAGGATCGTCGTGGCGGCGCGCAATCCGCTTGACCGCCACACGGCGAGGGCATTCCTCGTCGCGCGCGATCCAAACCGTCCCGTAGCCGCCGGATCCGATCTGTTCGAGCAGCCGGTAGCGGCCGAGCACGAGGTCGGACCGCGGGTAGGCGCGGGCGCTCCCGCCGGGGGCGGCCCGCGGGCGGGGAAGCGTCTTCACGGGCGCGCCTTCGCCGCATCGGCCAACACTCCTGCCCGTCCACTACGCGATGATGTGAAACTTGCAGGCCGCGCGCCGTGGTCGCGCGTGAGGTAAGAACCATCAGGCAAACGTCCCGCAAGGAACCCTCTTTGTCGTTCTTCGACGACGGTGACGAACCCAGGACCGCGATCAGATCGCGCCAGCCACAACCGCAGCCGCGCCGGCCGCCGGCTCGTGCACGTCATGGCTCGGCGGATGACCGGACCCTCCTGCTGCGGCGCGGCGCGGCCGCCGCCGTCGTCCTGATCGTCCTGATCGGGGTCGTGCTCGCCGTCAAGGCGGTCCTCAACAATCAGGCCGTCCAGGGGCTGAAGAACTACAACGCCAACCTCAGCGGGCTGGTGGCGAACGAGCAGAGCCTCGTACCGGAGTTCTTCCACCAGGTCGACAACGCCTTCAGCTCGTCAAACCCGACCGAGGTGCCGACGAACCTCCAGCAGTACATCAGCCAGGAGTCGGGCTACTACCACCAGGCCCTCGGCTGGAGCGTCCCCGGTCAGATGGTCGGAGCGCAGCGTTGGTTCGTCGAGGCGCTCGGCCTGCGCTACGAGGCGCTGCAGGGAATCGCCGCCGACATGAAGGACGCACTCGCCGTCACCAGCGGCCAGGGTCATGCGATCCGACTGATCGCAGGTCAGATGGAGAAGCTGCTCTCCGCCGACGTGATGTACACCGATCGCGTGGCGCCGCTGGTGCAGCAGGCGCTCGTGACGGCCGGCATCAGCGGCCAGATTACGCCGAGCGACACCTTTCTGCCCGACGTCAACTGGCTCATCCCGCAGACCGTCGCGCAGCGGATCCTCGGTTACGTGCCGACCTCGCTCGGCGGAGCGCCGAGCACGGGCAGTCCGGGACACGAGCTGACGGGGGTCGCGGTCGAGTCAGCCAGCGGGACCAGCACGTCGCTGCAGACGAGCGGGGTCAACACGTTCACCTACACGCCGGCGGGGATCACCTTCGTGCTCAGCGTGCTGAACTCCGGCACCCTCACGGAGCACGCCGTCGCGACCAAGATCTCGTTTCAGCACGCAGGTCTGAACACCAGCTGCCTGACCAGCACCAACACGATCTCGCAGACCAAGCCGGGCTACAGCTACCAGTCCACGATCGTCTTTGCGCCTTCGACCTGCACCAACATCAGTGCCTTCTTTGGCCTGGCGCTGAAGATGTACGCCGAGGTGGTCCCGTTGCCTGGCGAGACCGACAAGGCCAACAACTACCAGGAGTTCCTGGTCGAGTTCAACCGCTAGTGGCGCGCCTCGGAGGGTTCCAGCGTTGCGAGACGACTCGCCGCTGGGCCAGCAGCTAGCGTTCCGACAGTGCTCGCGTCACAGACCTCGACGACCCAGCTGATCGCGATCGTCGCGGCAGCGCTGGGGCTGATCGCCCTGGGCGCCGCGGTCGCGCTGGCGGCCGCGCTCGGGCGATTGCGCCGTGCGCAACGCAAGGTGCTCGGCGAACACGGGGAGCGAGACCTAGTCGCGCACGGCGTCGAGCTCCAGGAAGCCTTCGCCCTGCTGCGCGACTACGTCGATGAGGTCGCACACGGCTTCGACGCGCGCTTCACGCTCGCCGAGCAGCGATTGGACGGCGCGGTGACTCACCGCGCCCTGGTGCGCTACGACGCCTACAACGAGATGTCGGGACACCAGTCGCTCTCGATCGCGCTGCTTGACTCCAACCGCTCGGGCATCGTGCTCTCGTCGATTCATAATCGTGACAGCGCCCGCCTCTACGCCAAGCAGGTCACCGCCGGGGAGCCCGAGCTGACGCTCTCCCCGGAAGAGGAAGAGGCTCTGCGCATCGCACTCGCGCAGGACCAGTAGTGGCCGGGGACCGCTGAGGTGCGCGTCGGCTATCTTGGCCCGGAGGGCACCTTCAGCCATCAGGCGCTGCTCGAGGCGCACGTCGCCGACGGAACGCAGACCGTCGGCCTGGCGACGCTCTATGACACCGTGATGGCCGTGCAGGACGGGGTCGTCGAGGCAGCGCTCGTGCCGATCGAGAACTCGATCGAGGGATCGGTCGACGTCACGCTCGACACGCTCGCGAGCGACGCTCACGACCTCGCGATCGTCGGTGAGACGGTGAGCGAGATCCGCAACTGCCTGATCGCGGCCGGCCCGCTCGAGCTGTCGGCGATCGAGACGGTCTACTCCCATCCGCAGGCCAACGCCCAATGCGCGCAGTTCCTGCGCGCGCAGCTCGCCGCGGCGAAGGTCATCTCGACCAGCTCGACCGCCGATGCCGTGCGCAGCGTGACAGCGGAGCCCGGCGCGCCCCACGCGGCGCTCGGCAACCGCCTGGCGGCGTCGCTCTACGGCGGTCACATTCTGCTCGAGGACGTCGACGACCAGGCCGGCAACCAGACGCGGTTCGTCTGGCTCGCACGCAGCGCGCAGCGCGAGGCCGTGCGTGCTCTGGTCGGCGGTGGCGGCGAGGCCAAGACCTCGATCGTCTTCTGGGGCGCGGGCGACGGATCCGCCGGCTGGCTGGTCAGCTGTCTCGCCGAGCTCTCCGAGCGCGGCGTGAGCCTGACACGGATCGAGTCGCGTCCGCGGCGGATCGGCCTGGGGCACTACATGTTCTTCGCCGACTTCGAGGGCGCAGGCGAGGATTCGGCGGTCGCCGCGGCGGTCGAGGGGCTGCGGGGGCGCTGCCAGGAGGTCCGCGTGCTCGGCTCGTATCGGCGCAGCTGAGCGTCGTGGCGGCCGCGAGGAGGGCCACGGCGGCGCTCGAGGCGATGTTGCGCGGAGCTGGCGCGCGACGCGCGGAGCTGGCGCAGCGCGCTAGAGCTCGACTGTTCGCGTGGCGCGGTCGCTAGACTCGCGCCTGCGAGATGGGAACCGCAGTAGTCCCACCACCAGCGGGGTCCGCGTCGCCCGACGAGCACCGGCGGCGCGGGCTTGACGGTGGCCGGGTGCTCGTTCTGAACGCGACCTTCGAGCCGATCAACGTGTGCACGGTGCGGCGCGCGATCGTGCTGTTGTTGAAGGCGCGTGCCGAGGTGCTCGAACAGGGGACCGCGACGCTGCACTCCGAGCACGCCGCGTTCGCGCGGCCGTTCGTGATTCGCCTCACGACCTACGTGCGCGTGCCACGCGACGCCCATCGGCGCAAGATCACCCGTCGCGCGGTGTTTGCCCGCGACGGATGGACCTGCCAGTACTGCGGGGCGCGCTCCAACCTGACCGTCGACCACGTGATCCCGCGCTCGAAGGGCGGCCCGTCGAGCTGGGACAACATCGTCGCCTCGTGCGCGCCGTGCAACCGCCGCAAGGGCGACCGCACTCCGGCGCAGGCGAACATGCACCCGTCGCACGCGCCGCGCCAGCCGCGCGCGGAGATCTTCATCCACGTCTCGAGCCCCACGATCCCGCACGCCTGGCGCGCCTACCTGCCGGCGCTCGTCTGATCGACGGTCCTCAGGGCGGCGCGGCCGACGGCGGCCCGCGGCGCTGAGCGTCCACCCGGCGCGCGACGGCCGGACCTCCACGCGCGCCTCGACGGCACCTAAACACGAGAGGCATCCCGATCGGGATGCCTCTCGCTTTACGGCGTGTGCTGGACGGAGCCGCACAGGCGCGGTGCCACGCTCGTCACGAGAACGAGCGGACGGCGTGCCGGGGGGACGAGATCCGGCGACCTGTACGACGGTGGTCCGGGTTGGATTCCGCTAAGCGGGTCCAGCCAACTGTTCCGACCTAACGGCCGGCCACCTCCAGAGTCCCGCAAGTACTGTCAGCCAATTGAGGACCACCTCCTTTCTCTGGTGCCAGCAGAGTAGCGAACCAGGATGACGGTGGCTACTCGATCGCGTGATCCTCGGCCTGATCGCCGTTGGCGGCGGCCGGGGGAGCGCCCGCCGACGGGGTCTCGCCTACCTGGATCTCGCCCGCCTGGATCTCGCCCGCCGGCGTCTCGGCGTCCTCTTCGCCTGACTCGGCGACCAGCGCGACGGCGCTGACCGTGTCGTCGTCCTTGAGGTTCATCAGCCGCACGCCCTGGGAGGCTCGGCCGTAGCGGTTGATGCCGCGAACCGGCGTGCGCTGCACCATGCCGCCGTGGCTGATGAAGACCAGCTCCTCGTGCTCGCGCACGACCAGCGCGCCGGCCAGGGCGCCCTTGTTCTCGGTCAGCGTGATCGTCTTGACACCCATCGTGCCGCGGCCCTTGCGCGGATAGTCGCTGAGCGCGGTGCGCTTGCCGTAGCCGTTCTCGGTCACGACCAGCAGCTCCTGGTCGTCGCTCGCCACGTCCATCTCGAGCACGCGGTTGCCGGCGCGCGAGACGTTCATGCCCTTCATCCCCGAGGTGTCGCGCCCCATCGGGCGAATCTGGGATTCGTGGAAGCGTGCAGCCTGGCCGGAGCGCGAGACCACGAGGATGTCGTCGTCGCCGCTCGTGCGCCGAACCGCGACCAGTTCATCGTCCTCGCGGATCTTGATCGCGATGATGCCGTCGGCGTTGATCGGCGTGTTGTAGGCGCCGAACTCGGTTTTCTTGACGATCCCACCGCGCGTCGCGAAGAGCAGGTATTGGCCTTCGCTGTAGTCGCGCGTCGAGAGCACCGACTGGACGCGCTCGTTTTCGCGCAGCGGCAGGATGTTGACCAGCGCACGGCCCTTGGACGTGCGCGAGGCCTCGGGCAGCTCGTAGACCTTCGAGCGGTAGACCTTGCCACGGTTGGTGAAGAACAGCAGGTAGTCGTGCGTCGAGCAGATGAACAGGTGCTCGATGAAGTCGCCGTCCTTCATGTCCATCCCGCTGACGCCGCGACCGCCGCGGTGCTGCTGGCGGTAGGTGTCGAGCGGCAGTGACTTGATGTAGCCGCTGCGGGTGATCGCGATCACCATCTGCTGGTCGGCGATCAGGTCTTCGATGTCGATCTCGCCCTCGACGGCCGAGATCTCGGTGCGCCGCTCGTCACCGAAGCGCTCACGGATCTCGAGCAACTCCTCCTTGATCAGCGCGAGCACGCGCAGCTCGTCCCCGAGGATCGCACGCAGCTCGGCGATCCGCTCGAGCATGTCGGCGTGCTCCTGCTTGATCTGGTCGGACTCCAGCGCGGTCAGCTGCGAGAGACGCAGGTCAAGAATCGCCTGGGCCTGGATCAGGCTGAGGGCGAAGCGCTCGATCAGCTGCTCACGGGCACGTTCGCGGTCCCGCGAGCCGCGGATCAGCTCGATCACGGCGTCCAGGTTGTCGAGCGCGATCAGCAGCCCCTCGAGGATGTGGGCGCGCGCCTCGCGCTGGGCGAGCTCGTGCTTGGTGCGCCGCACGACCACCTCACGCTGATGCTCGACGTAGTGGTGGATCACCTCACGCAGCGAGAGCGTGCGCGGCACGCCGTCGACGAGCGCCACCATGTTGACGCCGAAGGTGGTCTGCATCGGCGTGTGCTTGAACAGCTTGTTGAGCACGACCTTGGGGATCGCGTCGCGCTTGAGCTCGATCACGAGGCGCATGCCGCGCTTGTCCGACTCGTCGCGCAGGTCGGAGATCTCGCTGATCTTCTTATCCTCGACGAGCTCCTTGATCTTCACCATCAGTCCGTTGTCGCCGCCCTTCTTGACCTGATAGGGCAGCTCGGTGACGATGATCGCCTCCTTGCCGTGCGTCAGCGGCTCGATGTGGGCGCGCGCCTGCACGCGCACGCGGCCGCGGCCGGTCTCGTAGGCGTCGCGGATCCCGGCGCGCCCGAGGATGATGCCGCCGGTCGGGAAGTCCGGGCCGCGGACGTGGGCCATCAGCTCCTCGACCGTCGCCGAGGGATTCTCGACGTAGGCGACCGTAGCGTCGATCACCTCGCGCAGGTTGTGCGGCGGGATGTTGGTCGCCATGCCGACGGCGATCCCGGAGGAGCCGTTGACGAGCAGGTTCGGGAAGCGCGCCGGCATCACCAGCGGCTCCTGATGCTGGCCGTCGTAGTTCGGCCCGAAGTCGACGGTGTCCATGTCGAGGTCGCGCAGCATCTCCGTCGCCAGGCGGTCGAGCTTCGCCTCCGTGTAGCGCATCGCGGCGGGCGGGTCGTCATCGACCGAACCGAAGTTGCCCTGGCCGTCGACCAGCGTGTAGCGCATCGAGAAGTCCTGGGCGAGGCGGACCAGCGTGTCGTAGATCGCGCTGTCGCCGTGCGGGTGGTACTTGCCCATCACCTCACCGACGATGCGCGAGCACTTCGCCCGCGGGCGCGTCGGGCCGAGGCCCAGCTCGCTCATCCCGAACAGCACGCGGCGGTGCACCGGCTTGAGCCCGTCGCGCACGTCGGGCAGGGCGCGCGAGACGATCACCGACATCGCGTAGTCGAGGAACGCGGTGCGCATCTCGTCCTCGAGCGCGCGCGGCTCGATGTTGCCGCCGGAGAGCACCTCACCGGCCATCTCTACTCACCTCCCCGCTCATCCGGGTGCCATGAAACTGGGAGCAGTCGGGATCAGACATCGAGGTTGGCGACGGCGCGCGCGTTGGATTCGATGAACGCACGGCGCGGTTCGACCTGATCGCCCATCAGCATCGAGAAAACGCGGTCGGCCTCGACCGCGTCGTGGATGTTGACCTGCGCGAGCGTGCGTCGGCTGGGGTCCATCGTCGTCTCGGCGAGCTGCGCGGCGTCCATCTCGCCGAGCCCCTTGAAGCGCGTCACCGGAACGTTCTTCTGCGAGATCGAGAGCACGGCGGCTCGCAGCTCGTCGAAGGTCAGCGCAACCTCACGCGTGTCGCCGAGGTGCACGTCGAACGGCGGCTGGCCGGCGAACTCCGTCAGCCGCCGGTGCGCGGCGACCAGGCCACGGTAATCCGAGGAGTCAAACAGCGCGCGGCTCAGGTGCTGGGTGCGCGTGAAGCCCGTGCGGCGCTCGGTCACGCGGACCAGCAGCTCGTCCGGGTCCTCGCGGATCAGCTCGGCGACATGCGCCGACGCGCCGTTCGTCGCCTTCGCCAGCAGCGCCACCACGTCCGCGGCGTTCTCGGCGCCGGCGTCGAGGATCGCCGCCTGCGTGACGAAGCGGACCACATCGGCACCGTGCACCGAGCGCAGCGAGGTCGAGAGGCTCTCGTACTGGCGTACGTCGCGCACCAGCTTCTGCCAGCGAGCCTCCGTCAGCTTCAGCACCTGCCCGGCGTGGTCGGCGATCTCGAAGCTCTCGAGCTTGTCGTAGACCAGGATCTCTTCGAGCTCGGACTCGCGCTCGATGTAGCGCTCGCGGCGCCCCTGCTTGATCTTGTACAGCGGCGGCTTGGCGATGTAGACGTAGCCGGCCTCGATCAGCTCCTGCATCTCGCGGAACAGCAGCGTCAGGATCAGCGTGCGGATGTGCGCGCCGTCCACATCGGCGTCGCACATCAGGATGATCTTGTGGTAGCGGGCGTTCTCGATGTTGAACTCGTCGCGCACGCCCGTGCCGATCGCCGTGATCAGCGCCTGAATCTCGGTGTTGGCCAGCACCTTGTCGATACGACTCTTCTCGACGTTGAGGATCTTGCCGCGCAGCGGCAGGACCGCCTGGGTGTTGCGGTCGCGGCCCTGCTTCGCCGAGCCGCCCGCCGAGTCGCCCTCGACCACGAACAGCTCCGCGAGCGAAGGGTCCTTGACCGAGCAGTCGGCGAGCTTGCCTGGCAGGTGGGTGTTTTCGAGCGCCGACTTGCGACGCGTGAGGTCGCGCGCCTTGCGCGCCGCCTCGCGCGCCCGCTGGGCCTGGATCGACTTGCTGATTGCCGCGCGCGCCTCCGCCGGGTTCTCCTCGAGGAACTCGGCGAGGCCGGCGTTGACGATCGACTCGACGAAGCCGGCCATGCCCGGATTGCCGAGCTTGGTTTTCGTCTGTCCCTCGAACTGGGGGTCGCGCAGCTTCGCCGAGATCACCGCGGTAAGTCCCTCGCGGACGTCCTCGCCGGCGAGGTTGTCCTCCTTCTCGCGCAGCATCCCGTGGTCCTTGGCGTACTTGTTGACCGTGCGCGTCAGCGCTGAGCGAAAGCCCGTCAGGTGGCTGCCGCCCTCGTGGGTGTTGATGTTGTTGGCGAACGAGAAGATCGACTCCTGGTAGGAGGAGTTCCACTGCATCGCGACCTCGACCGCGCCCTCTTCGCTCTCGCCGGCGAAGTAGATGATCTTCTTGCCGACCGGATCCTTGTTCTGGTTGAGGAAGCCGACGAAGTCCTCGATGCCGCCCTCGTAGCAGAACTCGACGCGCCCGCCGGCGCCACGCTCGTCGACCAGCGAGATCCGCAGGCCGCGCGTCAGGAACGCCGTCTCTCGCAGGCGCTCTTCGAGTGTCTGCATGTTGAACTCGACGGTCTCGAAGATCTCCGGGTCCGGGTGGAAGGTGATCGTGGTGCCGGTCGGCGCTCCCTTGGACAGTGGCGCACCCTTCGCGAGCGGTCCCTGCGGCGCGCCGCGCGAGTACTCCTGCGTCCAGGCGAAGCCGTCGCGATAGATCTCGGCAACCAGACGCTCCGAGAGCGCATTGACGACCGACACGCCCACACCGTGCAGGCCGCCCGAGACCTTGTAGCCCTCGCCCTCGCCGAACTTGCCGCCGGAGTGCAGGACGGTCAGCACGACCTCGAGCGCAGGGCGGCCCTCCTTCTCCATCACGCCAACCGGGATCCCGCGGCCGTCATCGCTGACCGTGACCGAGTTGTCGGAGTGGATCGTGACGTCAACGGCGCTGCAGAACCCGGCCAGCGCCTCGTCGACGGAGTTGTCTACGACCTCGTAGACGAGGTGGTGCAGGCCGCGTTCGCCGGTCGAGCCGATGTACATGCCGGGACGCAGACGGACCGCGTCGAGTCCCTCGAGGACGCTGATGTCCTGGGCGTCATAGTCGGCGGCGCTGCGTTTCGTGCGGTCAGCCAAAGATCCTCAAATACGTGGCAAAGCCCCGGTCGGCGTCCTCTCGAGGCCGCTCCGGGGCGCTTGTGCTTCGTCTACAGAACAATAGCACAAGGGGGTGGCGGAACGGCCCCCGGAGACACGATAAAATCCCTGCTAATCGCCGGAAACTGGGCCCTCATCGAGCCGCCGTTCGACAGCGCAGCGCGGTGACCGCCGGGCGCCCCAGCGAAGCGCTCAGGCGATCGACCACCTCAGGCCCCATCAGCTCCAGCTCGGCCGCCCAGACGGACTCGTCGCAGACGACCTCGAGCACCCCTCCACGCTCGGCGACAGGGCTCGCGTGGGCCGCGATCGCCTCCCCGACACTGGCTGCCCAGACCGCCTGCACCGAGGCCAGCACGGTCGCCGGTTCGATGCTCGCGGTGAACGTCGCCAGCGCCGCGGAGAGCGGCCGTGGGGCTCGGCGCCTCACGGCACGCAGATCCGTGTCACGTCGTCGCCATCCCAGCCGGGCACGTGCTCGAGCTCGGTTGCGGTGACCACACTCTGACCGCCCCGCCGCAGCTCGCCCGCCAGGCGCTCACGCCGCGCCAGGTCAAGCTCGCTCATCACATCGTCGAGCAGCATCAGCGGCGGGCGGTCGCGCTCCGCCGCGAGTGCATCTCGCTCGGCGAGCAGCAGCGCCAGCAGCGCCAGGCGTTGCTCGCCCTGCGATCCAAACGCACGCAGCTCGCGCTTGTCGCGAGCGAGCAGCAACTCGTCGCGGTGGGGACCGTGCGTGCTGTAGCCGCGTGCCAGATCCGCATCGAGACGCCCAGCCAGCTCGCTCGCCAGCCCCTCCGCGCTGCTCGCGTGTGAGCGAGGCCGGTAGCTGAGCGTCGCGGCGCCGTCGATCCCGAGCTCCGCGGCGCGGCGCGCGAAGCCGTCCGCGATCCGCCCGGCGGCCCCGGAGCGGTCGGCGGCGAGCTGCACACCGGCCTCGGCG
>CABDXV010000297.1_pt1 | contig 20949 bp, 18 predicted proteins | sample 3131821 | NCBI WGS metagenome assembly CABDXV01 (sample SAMEA5534336, study PRJEB31848) | metagenome | biome: tundra; feature: field; material: soil | place: USA | collected 2013-05 | depth 0.15 m | reverse complement strand
CTACTACCCGACGGGCCACAACAGCTTCGCGCGGCTGGTGCCGTCCGATCTCGCAGAGGCCGAGGCCATCGTGCGCTACATGCAATCGCTCGGGGTTACCCGACTCTACGTGCTCGGCGACGTCTCCGTGTTCGACGCCGCGATCGCGCAGCTGGTCGCCAACGACGCTCCGAAGGACGGCATCACCGTCGTCGGCGAGTACCCGGCGATCGACACGCAGACCAACACCCAACCGCAGGGCTACGCGCAGATCGCGACGGCCGTCGCGGCAGTGCGCCCCGATGCCGTGCTGCTCGGGGCGACACCGGGGATCGGCGCGATGGCGCTCTGGCGCGAGCTGCACACGATCCTGCCGCAGGCCAGGCTGTTCGCGCCGAGCACGCTGGCGACGCCCGAATTCCTGGCCGCCATCGCCAGCACGCAGGGGCTCTGCAGAACGGCCGCAGGACAGTCGCTGAAATGCCAGTCGGTGGCCGGTGCGACCTACGTCACCAGCCCGATCCTCGAGCCGCGCCAGTACCCCGCTGCCGCGCGGGCGGTGCTCCACGCCTACCGCAAGCGCTTTGGGATCGCGCCGACGGCGTACGCTCTCTACGGCTATTCGGCGATGACGGACGTGCTGTTGGCGATCAGGAAAGCTGGCCGCCAGGCCACCAACCACGTGAAACTGCTGAGTGTCTTCCTGCACCACATGGGCGTGATCCACAGCGTGATCGGCAGCTACACGATCAACGGCAACGGCGACTCGTCGTTGAGCACCTTCGACGGCTACCGCGTCACCGCCGACGGCGCTCTGGCGCTGGTCCGCGAGATCCGGCTCCGATGAGGAGCGGCTCGTTGCGAAGGCCGGGACGCAAGGCCTGTCTACTGTTCACGCTCGGCGCGCTGCTCGCGGGCTGCGGGACCTCCGGCACCGTACAGGGCGGTAACGACACCTTCTCGGCCACCACGCTCACGGTCTACTCGGACCTGCCGCTGCTCGGTCCGCAGGGCGCCCAGATGACGAGCATCGTTGACGGCGAGATGCTCGCGCTCTACGACGCCGGCGGCCACGTCGGCAAGCTGCACGTGAGCCTGCAGTCGCTCAACGACTTTCCCGAGCCGCTGATCGCCGACCCGCTGCATCTCGCAGACGCTCAGATCGGCCAGTCGGCGCACACCGCCTCCTCCGATCTGAGCACCGCCGCCTTCATCGGCGACTTCGACTCGGCAGCAACCGCGATCTCGCTCCCGCTGGACAACCAGAACGACATCCTGCAGGTGAGCCCGGGAAGCTCCTACGTCGGCTTCACCGACGCCAACGCCGCCGACTACGTGGGCGACCCGACCCGCTTCTACGGCTACGGCAGTCGCACGTTTGCGCGACTGGTGCCGTCGGATCTCGCTGAGGCGAAGGCCACCGTGACCTACATGCGCTCGCTGGGAGTGGCGCGACTAGAGGTGCTCGAAGACAACTCGGATCCGCCGTACGACCTCGCCAACCCGCCCTACGACGGTGTGATCGCGACGCTCGTCGCCAGCGACGCCCGCGCGGCCGGCATCACCGTGGTCGGCCAGCACACGGGGATCGACACGCAGACCGACACGCGGCCGGGCGACTACTCGGGGATCGCAGCGGCCGTCGCCGCGCGGCACCCTGACGCGGTACTGCTGGGCGGAGCGCCGGACGGCGGCGCCGACGCGCTGTGGCGCGAGCTGCACGCGAAGTTGCCGGGCGCGAAGCTCTTCGCGCCGAGCACGCTCGCGACGCCGGCCTTCCTGGGTCGGCTGGGTCCCGCGGCGAGCGCGACCTACGTGATGAGCTCGATCCTCGAACCGAGTCAGTATCCCGCGGCGGCGCAGAGCGTGTTCGCGCAGTACCGCCGCATGTTCTCGCTCTCCCCGACCGCGTATGTGCTCTACGGCTACGACGCGATGAACGACATCCTGCTCGCGATCAGGAAGGCCGGGCGGTTGGCGGCTCGGCGCCAGTCCCTGCTGTACGCGTTCTTCCATCTGGGCCCGATCAAGGGCGCGATCGGCGACTATACGATCAACGCCAGCGGCGACACCTCGCTCGCGAGCTTCGACGGCTACCGCGTGAGCGCCGGCGGCGAGCTCGTGCTGGTGCGACGGATCAGCTGAGCGGCGTGCGCGCCAGCGCGTCTGCCAGCGCGTCTGCGAGCGCCGGATGCGCAAACGCGTGGCCGAGCGCGAGCGCCCGCGCGGGGACGGCGTTCTGACTGTCGGTGACGATCTCGGCCATCTCGCCGTAGAGCAGCTTTAGCGCGAACGCCGGGACGGGCGCCAGCGCCGGGCGGTGCAGCGCACGCCCGAGCGCCATGGAGAACTCGGCGTTGCGCACCGGCTTCGGCGCCGTGGCGTTGAACGCTCCGTCGTAGCGGGAGTCCTCGAGCGCCGCGAGATAGAACGCGGCGAGGTCTGCGACCCCGATCCACGAGATGTACTGGCGCCCGCCGGCGACGGGCCCGCCGACGCCCAGGCGAAACGCGGGCAGCATCTTCGCGAGTGCGCCACCCCGGCGGTCGAGCACCACGCCGGTGCGCAGGACGCAGACACGCAGTCCGAGCTCGCGCGCGCCCGCCGCCGCCCGCTCCCAGCCGACGCAGACCTCGGCCAGGTACCCCGTGCCGGGGGAGGACTCCTCGGTCAACAGCTCGTCGCCCCGATCGCCGTAATAGCCCACGGCGCTGGCGCTGACGAACACGCCAGGGCGCTGCGTGAGCGCCTTGATGGCGGCCACGAGGTTCGCCGTGCCAGTCGTCCGGCTGGAGGCGATCGCGGCGCGCACCGCGGGGCTCCAGCGCTGCGCGATCGGCTCGCCCGCGAGATGGATCACCGCGTCGCGGCCCTCGAGCGCGACCGCCGGCGCCTGGCCGGCGAGCGGATCCCAGGCCACCGCGCCGTGGGCGCCCGACCGGCTGAGGATCGTGACCTCATCGCCGCGGGCGCGCAGCATCGTCACCAGCCGGCTGCCGACCAGCCCTCCGCCGCCGGTCACCGTGACTCGCATCACCGCTAATCCTAGTCGTGCCGGGTGCTCCACTAGAGTCACGCCGCAGTGTCAGCGCTAGCGCCCTCGATGTTCCTGATAGACGGCAACAGCCTCGTCTACCGCGCTTTCTTTGCGCTGCCGGAGTCCATCGCCACCTCGACCGGCGAGCCGACCAACGCGATCTTCGGCTTCGCTTCGATGCTCGTCAAGCTGATCACGGAGTACGGCGCCACGCCGACGATCGTGGCGTGGGACGCGGGAACCTCGGGGCGCACCGAGACCTACCCCGCGTACAAGGCTCAGCGGCAGTCGCGCCCCGACCTGCTGCGCGAGCAGTGGCCGGCGTTCGAGCCGCTCGTCGAGGCGTTCGGCTATCGCAACGCGCGCCTGGACGGCTTCGAGGCCGACGATGTGATTGCGACGATCGCGCAGCGCGCGATCGAGGAGGGGATCGCCGTCTCGATCGTGACCGGCGACCGCGACGCGTTCCAGCTGATCGACGAGGGGGGGCTGGTGACCGTGATGGCGACCGCCCGTGGGATCACCGAGACCAAGCTCTACGACCGCGCCGCGGTGATCGAGCGCTACGGCATCGCGCCGGAGCAGATCCCGGACTTCTACGGCCTGAAGGGCGACACCTCCGACAACATCCCCGGCGTTCCGGGCATCGGCGAGAAGACCGCCGCCGAGTTGCTGCAGACCTTCGGCTCGCTCGAGTCGCTGCTCGAGCGCACTGACGAAGTCAGCGGCGCGAAGCGCCGCGAGAACCTGGTCGCGCACCGCGAGGACGCGATCGTCTCCAAGCGGCTCGCCACGATGCAACGCGACCTCGCCCTGGAGATCTCGCTCGCCGACGTGCTCGCCGCCGAGCCCGACATGGTTGCTCTGCGCGAGACCTTCCGTCGCTACGAGCTGCGCGATCCGCTGCGCCGCCTCGAAGAAGCGCTCGGCGACGTGCCTTCGGCTCGCCCTACGCGGACGCAGAACACCGTCGATCTGGTGCGGGAGGTCACGCTCTCGCGGCTCGCCGAGATCGACGCGGGGGAGGTGGCGGTGGCGGCCTGCCCGCCGGAGGTTCCCGAGGGCGCTCTGTTCGGCGATCCCGGTCCGTGGCGCTTCGGCGTGGCGACCGGCGCGGCGGTCCTCGTCGGAGACTGCGGCGGTCCCGCCGAGCTCGTCGCCGTGCTCGGCGACCGCGCGGTCATCGCGCACGACGCGAAGGCGCTTGGGACCGTGCCCGCGGCCCTGTCGTTTGACACTCTGGTCGCCGCCTACCTGCTCGACCCGGCGCGCCGCGGCTATCCGCTGCGCGAGCTGTGTGAGGACCGCGGCATCGATCCGGGGCTGGCGGAGCGCGCGGCGTGGGATGCGGCGGCCGTCGCGGCGCTTGCCGCCGTGCAGCGCCTCGAGCTCGAGCAGCGCGACCTGCAGGGCCTGTTTACGGATGTCGAGCTGCCGCTGGTCAGGGTGCTGCGCGCGATGGAGGAGGTCGGGATCGCGCTCGATCTCGCATGCCTCGCCGCGATCACCGAGCGCGTGCAGCACGAGGTCGCGGCGCTGGAGCGCTCGATCCACGAGGCGGCGGGCGAGGAGTTCCTGATCGGCTCGCCCCAGCAGCTCGGCGCGATCCTGTTCGAGAAGCTCGCGCTCTCGCGCAAGCGGCGCGGCAAGACCGGCTTCTCGACCGATGCCCGCGTGCTCGCCGCGATCCGCGACGAGCACGAGATCGTGCCGATGATCGAGCGCTGGCGGGAGCTCTCGACGCTCGTGAAGACATACCTCGAACCGCTGCCGAGCTTGGTCGATGAGCGCTCGCGGCTGCACACGACCTTCGTCCAGACGGTCGCCGCCACGGGGCGGCTCTCTTCGGTCAATCCGAACCTGCAGAACGTGCCGATCCGAACGCCGCTTGGGCGCGAGATCCGCGGCTGCTTCGTTGCCGGACCGGGTTGTGTGCTGCTCGCCGCTGACTACTCGCAGGTCGAGCTGCGGATCCTCGCGCAGCTCGCCGACGAGCCGGTGCTGAAGGAGATCTTCCGTCGTGGTGAGGACGTGCACACAGCCACTGCCTGCCAGGTCTTCGGCGTCGAGCCCGAGGAGCTCGACGCCGGCATGCGATCGAAGGCAAAGATGGTCAACTACGGGATCGTCTACGGCCTGACCGACTTCGGCCTGGCCGACCGCCTGCAGATCCCGCGAGAGGAGGCCGCCGTGTTCATCGCGACCTATTTCGAGCGCTTCCCGGCGGTGCGGCAGTTCATCGAGCGGACGATCGCGCAGGCGATCGAGCAGGGGTACGTCACCACCCTCCTGGGGCGCCGCCGCCAGATTCCCGAGCTGCGCGCGCGCAACCGCCAGCAGCACGCGCTCGGCGAGCGGTTGGCGATCAACACGGTGATCCAGGGCACCGCGGCCGACATCATCAAGGTCGCGATGGTGCGCTGCCACAGCGCGACCGCCGCGCTGCGCTCGCGCCTGATCCTCCAGATCCACGACGAGCTGCTGTTCGAGTGTCCGCCCGACGAGGTGGAGCGCATGCGCGCGCTGGTCGAGGCGGAGATGGTCGGCGCCTGGGAGCTCGACCCGCCGCTGGCGGTCGATCTAGGCGTCGGCGCGAACTGGCTGGAGGCGAAGTGACGCTCAGTCGAACCGCAGCGATTGTGCTGACCGTCTGCGCCGGCGCGCTCTTGGCTACCCAATCAAACGTCAACGGGCGCCTTGGGCACGACATCGGCACGCTCCAGGCCACGACGATCAATTTCATCATCGGACTCGTGATCCTGCTGGCCCTGACCGCGCTGCTGGGCGGCGGCTTCGGCTCGCTCGCGAAGGTCGCCAGCCTGCCGAAATGGACGTTGACCGGCGGAGCGATGGGCGCTGTGATCGTCGCGGTCAGCCTGGTCTCAGTACGCGTGCTGGGTACCGGCGGGCTGACCGCAGCGACGATCTCAGGTCAGCTGACGCTGGCCGTCGTGATTGACCGCTTCAACCTGTTCGGCTCGGGCTACCACGCGCTCGACGCGACGCGGATCGCAGGGGTGCTGCTGCTGGTTGCCGGCACCTGGCTGATCCTGCGGCACTGAGCGAACTGCGGCGGGGCGATCGCGAGGTAGTGCTGGAAGGCCCAGCGGCCCACCGCCGGCAGGCCGGCCACGCGCACCGCGGCGCGCAGAGCCACGCTCGACGTCGTGCGGCCGACGAGGTGCTGCGCGGCCAGCATGCAGCTGTAGATCCAGGCGTGCTGGGCGCTGAAGGCGCTGTAGCGCTCGAGCGCCTGTTCGCGGGTCGCGCGTCCGGCGAGCGCATGGCGCAGCTCTCGCCCGAGCGCGAGCGCGAAGTAGAAGGCGGGGCGGATGCCCTCGGCGGTCAGCGGCAGGCAGTGCCCGGCGGCGTCGCCGACGAAGAACACGCCGTCCTCGGTGGCCGCGCGCAGCTTGTGCGGGATCCAGTTGCCCTGGAAGCGAGCAGCTGGAACATCGAGCTTGCCGGCCAGTTCGACGGTCGAGTCCTTGACGTGGTCGCGCGGCTCGAACGAGCCACAGCCGACGCGCAGTTCGCCCGCCGCAGGGAAGCTCCAGCTGTAGCCGGCCCGCACGTAGCGGCGATCGATCCAGATCTCGAGATCGTCGCCCGAGCCGTCCTGATGCACCTCGAGACCCCGCGACAGACGGGCCGCCGGCGGCTGGATCGCCGGAGCGTTCGAAAGCACGCGGCGCCAGCCGAGCGCGTCGACGACAAGCGGCGCGCGCAGCTCTCCGCGGTCGGTGTGGACCACGTGTACGCCACCGGTGTCGATCCGCTCGACGGTCGCGGTCTCGAACTCGCTCGACGGCGCCCCGTCGCACAGCAGCTCGCATAGGGATCGGTAGTCGAACGTCGAGAAGGTCCACGGCAGCTGCCAGCGGACCGTGCTTGCGGCGGTGTGCACGACCAGTTCGCCGAAGCTCTGGCGGATCGAGTCGCGCAATCCGAGTCGCTCGAGCCACTCCGTCGGCGCGGCACAGGCCGAGGTCTGACGCTCGCCGATCTCGTAGCGGTCGAGCATCAGCACGCGTGCTCCGGTGCCCTCCAGCTCGCGCGCAAGCGCGAGCCCGGCGAAGCTGGCGCCACAGATCAGCACGTCGCAATCGCGCGTGAGCGGCGTGCGCTGCGCGCCGCGCTTGGTGGCGCGGGTGGGCATCAGCGCCGATCATACGCATGTGGTGGACGGTCCGACGGCGGTGCTGCGCTACGCTTTCGCGCGGTGAGCACCGTGATGGAGAATCCCACAGCCAAGATCGTCGAGGGCTCGGACGGGCTTCTGCTCGAGATCGACGGGCAGATAGTTCCGAACTACGACGCGACGATGCGCCCCTTCGAGGAGGGCGAGGTCGTGACCGGCCACGTCGTGCGGATCGACCATGACGAGGTGCTCGTCGACATTGGTTACAAGTCCGAGGGCGTCATCCCGGCCAACGAGCTTTCGATTCGCAAGGCCGTGGACCCACACGACGAGGTGACGCTCGGCGAGGAGGTCGACGCGCTGGTCCTGACCAAGGAGGATCAGGACGGTCGGCTGATCATGTCCAAGAAGCGTGCGCGCTTCGAAAAGGCATGGCGGCGAATCGAGGCGGCTGCGGAGTCGGGCGAGCCGGTCGAGGGCACCGTCATCGAGGTCGTCAAGGGCGGCTTGATAATCGATCTCGGGGTGCGCGGCTTCCTGCCCGCCTCGCTGGTCGACATACGCCGCGTGCCCAACCTAGACGAGTACATGGGCACCCAGATCGAGTGCAAGGTGATCGAGCTGAACCGCTCGCGCAACAACGTGGTGCTCTCGCGCCGCGCGGTGCTCGAGGAAGAGCGCAAGGAGGTCCGCCAGCAGATCCTCGACCGCCTGGCCCCGGGGCTCGTCGTGGAGGGCCAGATCTCCAACATCGTGGACTTCGGCGCGTTCGTCGACCTCGACGGGATCGACGGGCTGATCCACATCTCCGAGCTTTCCTGGTCGCACGTAAACCATCCGAGCGAGGTGCTCGAGATCGGCGACACCGTCCAGGTCAAGGTCCTCGACATCGACCGCGAGCGCCAGCGCATCTCACTGGGCCTCAAACAGACCCAGGAGGACCCGTGGCAGCGGATCGTCAACACCTACAACATTGGTGACGAGCTGGCCGGGACTGTGACGAAGGTCGTGACGTTCGGCGCTTTCGTCGAAATCCTCGACGGCGTCGAGGGCCTCGTCCACATCTCGGAGCTGGCCGCGCACCATGTCGAGAACCCGCGCGAGATCGTTCAGCCGGGCGACGAGCTGCGCGTCAAGATCCTCGAGATCGACTCCGAGCGTCGACGGCTCTCGCTGTCGGCCAAGCGCGTTGAGGGCCAGGTCCTGCCGGTACGCCGTATCGAGCCGGAGGCTGGTAGCGACGCGCCCGAGGTCGACGTGCCCGGACCCGACGGGTCCGCTGAGGCGGACACAGCCACCGCCGACGCGTCGACCGAGGTCGCCGAGCCGCAGGACGGCGTTGAGCTTGCCGAGCCGGCCGATGCGGTTGAGCTTGCCGAGTCGGCTGACGCGGTTGAGGTTGCCGAGTCGGCTGACGCGGTTGAGCTTGCCGAGTCGGCCGATGCGGTTGAGCACGTTGGCGAAGGCACCGAGACGCAGGAAGTCGCCGAGGCAGCCGAGCCCAAGCCGGACGTTGCGCCCGACGGCGACGACGGCTCGGCTGAGCAGCAGTCCGCCGCCGTCGAGTAGCGGAGCGGGCTTCCCGATGGCTGTGCCGTTCGTCGGACTGACCGGCGGTCTCGGTGCGGGCAAGTCGACCGCGCTCGCCGCGCTCGAGCAGCTTGGGGCGGTGGTGCTCTCGGCCGACGCCGTGGTGCACGAGCTCTACGAGCACGCCAACGTCGTCCAAGCTGTGCGGGAGCGCTTCGGCGGCGAGGTCTTCGACGGCGAGCGCGTCGACCGTCAGGCGCTGGCCGCACGGGTGTTCGAGCACGACGACGAGCGCGTCTGGCTGGAGGGGCTGTTGTGGCCAATGGTCGCGCAGCGAACCGAGGAGTTCTACGCGCGCGCGTCGCGCCGCGTGCCGCCGCCGCGAGCGGCCGTGGTCGAAGCGCCGCTGCTGTTCGAAGCCGGCACGCAGGCGCGCTACACGGCGACGATCGCCGTCGTCGCCGACGACGCGCTGCGCGCGGAGCGCCTCGGGCAGCGCGACCAGACGCAGTTGGCGCGCCGTGAGGCGCGCCAACTGCCGCAACACGAAAAGGCGCGCCGCGCCAGCTATGTGGTGGTCAATGATGGAACCGTCGCGCAGCTGCGCGAGCAGCTGTCGGCCGTGCTCGGGAAGCTGGGACGGTGAGCGGGCGTGCGAGACGGCGAGCCGCAGCGCTGCTGGTCGTGCTGGTGGCCGCCGTCGTGCTGGCACTGCCCACGGTCAGCCGGATCGTGCGCGATCTGACGCTTCCGCTCGCGTACAGCTCGGTGATCCGCCAGCAGGCGCTTGAGAAGCACCTCGACCCGGCACTGATCGCCGCGGTGATCTATGCGGAGACGAAGTTCGATGCGCGCACGTCGCCAACCGGGGCTCTGGGACTGATGCAGATCGAGCCCGCGACCGCGGAATTCCTCGCGCATCGCTCCGGGGGTACGACATTCCGGATCGCCGACCTCGCCGAGCCGGAGGTCAACATCAGCTACGGCGCCTATTACCTGCGTTACCTGCTGGATCGCTACGGCGGAGACGAGACGCTGGCGCTTGCCGCCTACAACGGCGGCGCGACAAACGTCGACAGCTGGCTCGCGAAGGCGCATGCCGCGGGCGTGCGCTTCACGATCGCCTCGATTCCGTTCGCCCAGACACGTGCCTACGTCATGCGCGTCGAGCGGGCGCAGGTGAGCTACGCGAAGCAGTACGGGCTGTAGGTGTTTCAATACTGCCGATGGATCTCCTGGTCAGGCAGGCGGAGCCGGCGGACGCGGGCTTCGTCGCAAGCCTGCTGGCAGACCTCGGATATCCCGTCTCGAGCGAGTTCGCGGCGGAGCGGCTGGCCCATTTCGAAAGCGATCCGGCGTCGCTGGTGCAGCTCGCCGAGGCCGAAGGCACGGTGATCGGCCTGGTGGCCACCCACGTCGTTCCGCGCCTCGAGCGCGAGTTGTCGTCCTGTCGGATCGTTGACCTCGTCGTCGCCGCGAACCGCCGTCGGGCGGGCGTCGGCAGGGCGCTGCTGCGCGCTGCCGAGGCCGAGGCGCGACGTCACGACTGCCGGCGTCTTGACCTCGCCTCGGGCGAGTGGCGAGCCGACGCGCACGCGTTCTACGACCAGATGGGCTTCCAGACGCGCGCCCGCAGCTACGTAAGACGCCTGTCCTGAGAGCTGCGCTCAGCAGTCTCTGAGTCGAGCCTCGCCATCCGCGATACTGGATCGATGCCAGCCTTTCGGCTCGATTCCGCCTTCACGCCCGCCGCCGACCAGCCGCGTGCGATCGAGCAGATCGCCTCCTCGATCGACGCCGGGGACCGCTTCACGACGCTGCTGGGGGCGACCGGCACCGGCAAGACGATGACGATGGCCGCCGCGATCCAGGCCGTGCAGCGCCCGGCGCTCGTGATCGCGCACAACAAGACGCTCGCCGCGCAGCTGTGCAACGAGTTCCGCACCTACTTCCCCGACAACGCGGTCGAGTACTTCGTCTCCTATTACGACTACTACCAGCCGGAGGCCTACGTCGCCAGCCGGGACCTCTACATCGAGAAGGACTCCTCGGTCAACGCTGAGATCGACCGCCTGCGCCACGCCGCCACGGCGGCGGTGTTCGCGCGGCGCGACGTGATCGTCGTCGCCTCGGTGTCCTGTATCTACGGACTCGGATCTCCCGACGTCTACGAGCGCAACATGCAGCTGCTGCGCCGCGGCGAGAGCGTCGATCGCGACGCGCTGCTGCACAAGCTCGTCGCCATCCAGTACACGCGCAACGACGCCGTGCTCGCGCGCGGCAACTTCCGCGTCAAGGGCGAGACGCTCGAGGTCTTCCCGGCGTATGCCGAGACCGCCTATCGCGCCGTGCTGTTCGGCGACGAGGTCGAGGCGCTCTCGGAGTTCGACCCGCTGACCGGCGAGCTGATCGCCGACGACCTCGAGCACGTCGCGATCTGGCCGGCCACGCACTACAACGTCGCCGACGGCCAGATCGAGCGCGCGGTCGCCGAGATCGGTGCGGAGCTCGAGGCACGCTGCGCGCAGCTCGAGGCCGAAGGCAAGCTACTCGAGGCGCACCGGCTGCGCCAGCGCACGCAGTACGACATGGAGATGCTGCGCGAGGTGGGCTTCTGCTCGGGGATCGAGAACTACTCGCGCATCCTCGACGGCCGCAAGCCGGGCGAGCGGCCGTACTGCCTGATCGACTACTTCCCGCGCGACTTCGTCTGCTTCATCGATGAGTCCCACCAGACGATCCCGCAGATCGGCGGCATGTACGAGGGTGACCGCTCGCGCAAGCAGACGCTGGTCGAATACGGCTTCCGGCTGCCGAGCGCGATGGACAACCGCCCGCAGACGTTCGAGGAGTTCCTGCGCGTGACACCGCAGATCGTGCTCGTCTCGGCGACCCCCGGCGAGTTCGAACGCACGCGTTCGGGACGCGTCGTCGAGCAGATCGTGCGCCCGACCGGGATCGTCGACCCGCAGGTCGAGGTCCGCCCGACGCGCAACCAGATCGACGACCTGATGCGGGAGGTGCGCACGCGCGTCGAGCGCGACGAGCGCGTGCTGGTCACGACGCTGACGAAGAAGATGGCAGAAGACCTGTCCGGTTACCTGCTGGAGCTGGGTTTTCGCACGCGCTACCTGCACTCCGAGGTCGACACGCTCGAGCGGATCCAGATCATTCGCGCGCTCCGCTTGGGGGAGTACGACGTGCTCGTCGGCGTCAACCTGCTGCGCGAAGGACTTGACCTGCCTGAGGTCTCGCTCGTCGCGATCCTCGACGCCGACAAGGAGGGCTTTCTGCGCGGTTCAACCTCGCTGATCCAGACGATCGGCCGCGCGGCGCGCAACATCGAGGGCACGGTGATCATGTACGCCGACCGCGTGACCGACTCGATGCGCTACGCGCTGGACGAGACCGACCGCCGCCGCGTGATCCAGCTGGCCTACAACGAGGAGCACGGGATCACCGCGGCGACGATCGTCAAGGGCGTGAGCGACATCTCGGACTTCCTGACAGCGGAGTCCAAGACGCCCAAGCGCCGCCGTCGCCTCGCGGCCAAGACCGATGAGCTCGCGCCGCACGAGCTCGCCAAGCTCGCGGTCGAGCTCGAGGAGGAGATGGCGCTCGCCGCGCAGGAACTCCGGTTCGAGTATGCCGCGCGGCTGCGCGACGAACTGCGCGAACTGCGCCGCACGCTGGCGGAGGCGAAGGCGACCGCGTAGCGCCCGCGCCGGTACGCTCTGCGCCATGGGGTCGCGGAGCTGGCGCGCCGTGGGGCTTGCCATCGCCGGCGCACTGGCGTTCGGCGTCGGAATGTCGGTGCTGAAGGGCAACGACGGCGGCGCGGTGCGAGGCGCGGTCGCCAATCTCAGTGCTCCGTGGCTCCTGCTGCCGTTCGTTGCCGGCGCAACGGCCGGCGGCGGTCGTGTCGGGCGTGCGGCGCAGATCGGCCTGCTGGTCTCGTTCGTTGCGCTCGCCGGCTTCTACGTCGCCAACTCGTTCGTGCTCCATCTCGGCCCGCACCCGTGGCTCGTCGATCTCCGGCTCGCGTTCGGTGACGGGTACTTCTTCAAGTTCGCCCTGCTCAGCGGCCCGGCTTTCGGCGCCCTCGGAGCCCGGTGGCAAATGACGCGTTCCAGGCCCCTCGGCGTGCTCGTTGCGGCGCTGTTCGTGTTCGAGCCGTTCGCGTGGCTGGCCTACTACGGCGGTCTCTACACCAGCGATGCGTCGGTCTGGGCGGTTGAGGTCGTCGCCGGCCTCGCTGCCTGCGCGCTCCTCGTGGCGCGCCCGCGCCGCCCGCCGGTGTCGTGAGGCGCTGGTCCCGAACGGCAGTTGGCTGCGCCGCACGCCGCCCGACGTCGGAGTCGACGGCCGGATCGCGGGTGGCCTCGGCGCATGCGCCGAGGCCAGGGTCGGTGCATGCACCGACCCTCGGGCGGGCGCATGCGCCCGCCCGCACAGCAGGCGGTCAGCCGTAGAGCTCGCGCGCCGGGCGGCGGGAGCTAGTCCCCCGACAGCTCCATGAAGCGCTGAACCGAGGCCTCCTGGTGGGCGAGCTGGTCGGCCAGCTGGTGCGCGTAGTCGGCGGCACGCTCGAGGAAGTCGTTGAGCGCGTGCTCGGGATCGTCGGTCAGCGGGTAGACGTGGCTGAGCTCCTGCTGGATGCAGGCGATCCCGAGCGGCGGCCGGCCCTCGGCCAGCGTCCGGGCATTGCAGACCGCGACGACGCTGAGCCGGCGTTCGGCGGCGCGCAGGGCAACCGGGATCAGGCGCGGCGCCGGGGCCTCGACGGAGCTGCAGACGCCGCGGTCGACCTCGATCCGCGCCGCCGTGATCTCGGCGAGCGGCTCACGCCAGACCGCGAGCACCGTGTCGGCGGCCACCAGCGCGTCGCGCAGCGCGCGCGCCTGGTCGCGGTAGAGGCGCTCGGCGTCGTCGCGATCGGCGGCCTGCGCGAGGTCGAGGTCGCAGGGGACCCGCAGCAGCGCATCTCCGCTGACGGCGTCGCCCGTCGTGTGTGCGCCGAGCGCGACGTAGGTCTGGATCGTCGAGAGATCGCGTCGGCCGTGGAAGATGATCGTCAGCTCCTCGCAGAGCGCGAGGCCCTCGACGCGCATCGCGACCGCTGCGGAGCTCTCGCTGTCGAGCAGCGCTCGACGGAGAAGATCCTCTGGGGATTCATCGCCGGCACGGTGCTGCTCGCTCACGGTGATCACCTCGCTGGTGGCCGATCTTCGAAGACGACGAGTGTAGTCGGCGGGTTGACGGAAAGACGCACTTCTGTTGTGGTTTGTCTACCCGACACGGCGGGGTTCTTTTCCCCTGCCGCAACCGAACATCTGTTCGCCTCGGTAGAATTGGTGATGAGTTGTCCTCCGCGAATCAGATCGTCGTCACAGGGGCCCGCGAGCACAATCTGAAGAACGTCTCGCTGACGTTGCCGCGCGACGCCCTGGTCGTGCTGACCGGTCTGTCGGGCTCTGGGAAGTCCTCGCTGGCGTTCGACACGATCTACGCCGAGGGGCAGCGCCGCTACGTGGAATCCCTGTCGGCGTACGCTCGCCAGTTCCTCGGGCAGATGGACAAGCCCGACGTGGATTCGATCGAGGGGCTCTCGCCCGCGATCTCGATCGACCAGAAGACGACCTCGCGCAACCCGCGCTCGACGGTCGGAACGGTCACCGAGATATATGACTATCTGCGCCTGCTGTGGGCGCGGATCGGCGTGCCCCACTGCCACGTGTGCGGGGCGCAGATCGCCGGACAGTCGATCGAGCAGATCACCGACCAGATACTCGAGCTGGAGGAGGGCACCCGCTTCATGGTGCTCGCGCCGGTCGTGCGGGGCCGCAAGGGGGAGTACGGCAAGCTGCTCGAGGAACTGCGCGCCGAGGGCTTCGCGCGCGTGCTCGTCGACGGCGAGCTGCGGATGCTCGAGGAGGAGATCGCGCTCGAGAAGCAGGTCAAGCACGAGATCGCGGTGGTCGTCGATCGCCTGGTGATGCGTCACGACGTGCGAAAGCGGCTCGTGGACTCGATCGAGACCGCCGCCGCGCTCGCCGAGGGGATCGTCGCGGTGATGGTCATCTCGCGCGAGGGCGAGCCGGGCGAGACGCTGACCTTCTCGGAGAAGTTCGCCTGCCTGAAATGCGGTACGTCGATGCCGGAGCTCGAGCCACGGATCTTCTCGTTCAACGCGCCACAGGGGGCGTGCCCCCGCTGCACGGGCCTCGGCTCACAGCTCGAGATCGACCCGGAGCTGGTCGTGCCGGACCCGGAGCTCTCGATCGGACAGGGCGCGCTTGCGCCGTGGGCGGGCAGCAGCTCGGGCTATTACGACCAGATGACGACCGGGCTCGCGGCGCGCTACGACGTCGATCTCGACGCGCCGTGGCGAACACTCGGCGAGGAGCAACGGCAAGTCTTCCTCTACGGCACCGACGGCGAGCGGATCGAGGTGCGCTACCGCAACCGCTATGGGCGCGAGCGCGCGTATGCCGCGCGCTTCGAGGGGATCGTGCCCAACCTCCAGCGCCGCTACCGCGAGACCGACTCCGAGCTGGCCCGCGAGAAGATCGCGGAGTACATGAGCGTGCGGCCGTGCCCCGCCTGCCACGGCGCGCGGCTGCGGCCGGAGTCGCTTGCCGTGCTGGTGGCCGGCACGCCGATCAACGAGTTCTGCGCCCTCTCGGCTCGCGGCGCGCTGGCCTGGCTGGAGGCCGTCCAGCTGAGCGACACCGAACGCCACATCGCGCGGCTGATCGTGCGTGAGATCGCCGAGCGCCTGCGCTTCCTCGAGAACGTGGGGATCGGCTACCTCTCGATGGACCGCGCGGCCGCGACGCTCTCGGGCGGCGAGGCGCAGCGAATCCGCCTGGCGACGCAGATCGGCTCGGCCCTGGTCGGCGTGCTCTACGTGCTCGATGAGCCCTCGATCGGCCTTCACCAGCGCGACAACGCGAAGCTCGTCGCGACACTCGAGCGGCTGCGCGACCTTGGCAACACGGTGCTCGTCGTCGAGCACGACGAGCAGACGATGCGGGCTGCCGACCACCTCGTGGATCTCGGGCCGGGCGCCGGCGAGCACGGCGGGCGAATCGTCGCGCAGGGAACAGCGAGCGAGGTCGAGCAGGTCCCAGAGTCGCTCACCGGCCAGTTCCTCTCGGGGGCCGCACGGATCGAGGTGCCGCAGACGCGGCGCGCGCCGACCGGCGCGATCGAGATCCGCGGCGCCCGCCAGCACAACCTGCGGGGCATCGACGTGAGTGTCCCGCTCGGCACGCTGACGTGCGTCACCGGTGTCTCAGGCTCAGGCAAGTCCACGCTGGTCAACGACGTGCTCTACAAGGCAGTCGCGAACCGGCTGCATCGGGCTCGCCAGCGGCCCGGAGCTCACCGCGAGGTCTCCGGGATCGAGGCGCTCGACAAGATCATCGCCGTCGACCAGTCGCCGATTGGGCGCACGCCACGCTCGAATCCGGCCACCTACACGGGCCTGTTCGACGTGATCCGCGAGCTGTTCTCGAAGACCGCCGAGGCGCGGGCCCGCGGCTATAAGCCCGGCCGCTTCTCGTTCAATGTCAAGGGCGGGCGCTGCGAGGTCTGCCGTGGCGACGGCCAGATTCGCATCGAGATGCACTTCCTGCCCGATGTCTACGTGCCTTGCGAGCAGTGCCACGGGCGCCGCTACAACCGCGAGACGCTCGAGGTGCGTTTCAAGGGCAAGACGGTCGCCGACGTGCTCGACATGCCGGTCGAGGAGGCGCTCGAGTTCTTCCAGCACATCCCGGCGATCCGCCGGCGCCTGGCGACGCTGAACGACGTCGGGCTCGGCTACATCCGCCTCGGCCAGCCGGCGACCACGCTCTCGGGTGGCGAGGCCCAGCGCATCAAGCTCGCCACGGAGCTGTCGAAAATCGCGACCGGGCGCACGCTCTACATCCTCGACGAGCCGACCACCGGGCTGCACTTCGCCGACGTCCAGCGGCTGCTTGAGGTGCTCCACCGACTCGTCGAAGCTGGCAACTCGGTCGTCGTCATCGAGCATAACCTCGACGTGATCAAGAGCGCCGATCGCCTGATTGACCTCGGGCCGGAGGGCGGCGACGAGGGCGGCAGCGTGGTCGCGACCGGTACGCCCGAAGAGGTCGCGGCAGTCGCCGCGTCGCACACGGGACGCTTCCTCGAGCCGCTGCTCGGCGGCGGCCCCACCGTGCGCCGCCGCGACCCTCGGCGCAAGCTGGCGACGGCGGCTTAGAGCTTGGCCGGCCGCGCATGGCGCGACCAGCCGGGAGCAGCTGCGATTTCGAGCGCGACCGCTCAGCCGTCGAGTTCGGCGAGGCCCTTGCGGAATGCGGCGAGTTCCTTGGGATCGATCGAGAAGGTGTGCTCGGCTGTCGGGAAGCGGCGCGTGCGGACCTCGTCGGCGTACTTGCTGACGGCGTTGAGCATCTCCGAGCGCAGCTCGGCGTACTGCTTGGCGAAGCGCGGCGCGCGGCCGGGGTAGATGCCGAGCATGTCGTGGAGCACGAGCACCTGGCCGTCGGTGTCGGCACCGGCGCCGATCCCGATCACCGGTATGTCGAGCAGCAGCGTGATCGCCGCCGCGATCGCCGCGGGAATCGCCTCGAAGACGATCGCGAAGGCGTTGGCGTCCGCCACCGCGCGTGCCTGAACCGCGAGCGCGAGCGCGCGCTGTGCAGTTCGGCCCTGCGCTCGGCGGCCGCCGAGCGCCGTCGCCGTCTGCGGAGTCAGTCCGACATGACCCATCACCGGGATACCGGCGCCGACGATCGCCCGGATTCGTGACAGCTGTGCCGGGCCGCCACCTTCGAGTTTGACGGCGTCCGCACGGGCCTGCTTGACGAAACGCTGGGCGGTGCGGATCGCCTGCTCGTCGGAGGCCTCGTAGGAACCGAACGGCAGGTCTGCGACCAGCAGCGCGCTGCGCACGCCGCGCCGCGTCGCGGCCGTCAGCATCAGCATCTCCCCGACGCTGACCGCGACCGTGGAGTCGTAGCCGAGCACGACCTCGGCCCCCGAGTCGCCGACCAGCACGATGTCGGCGCCGGCTGCGTCGACGATCTGGCCGCTCGGAAAGTCGTAGGCGGTCGCCATCACGATCGCTTCGCCAAGGCGCTTCTTCTCGGCGAGACGCGGCAGCGTCATCGGCACGCGCCCGGGATCGGTCTGGGTCTGGGACTTCGGTGTCGTCGACATGGCGTCCTCAGGGGTGGGGGGTGTCGAGTTGTGGGTCGACGGCGATGATCCGGTTATGCGCGTCAACGTGGACGACGCGTGGTACGTGCAGCTCGAGCTCCTCGCGCCCGTAGGCCGCGTAGGAGATGACGATGATCTTGTCGCCGCGCGCCACCAGGCGAGCGGCGGCGCCGTTCAAGGTGATTTCGCCGCTTCCGCGCTCGCCGGCGATCGTGTACGTCTCGAACCGGGCGCCGTTGTCGATGTCGACCACCGCGACCTGCTCGTGGGGGAGGATGTCAGCGGCCTCCAGCAGCAGCCGGTCGATCGTGATCGAGCCGACGTAGTGCAGATCGCAGTCGGTGACCGTTGCGCGGTGGATCTTGGACTTGAGCATTGTGCGCAGCACGCTGTTCACCTCGCTCCGGGAATCGCGATCAGGTTGTCGATCAACCGTGCGCGCCCGACGCGGGCCGCCACGGCGACCAACACCGGGGCATCGACCTGCTCGACGGGCATGAGCGTCTCGGGGTCTACGAGTGCGAGATAGTCGGGCTCGATCTGGTGGAGCTGCAGCTCCCGGCGCGCCGCGGCAGCCGCGACCCCGCTGTCGCGCTCGCCGGCTGCGATCAGCATCGCCGCGCTGCGCAGCGCCCGCGAGAGGCCGACCGCGCGTTGGCGCTCGGCGTCGCTCAGGTATACGTTGCGGCTCGAACGCGCGAGACCGTCGTCGTCGCGGGCAGTCGGGCAGACCTCGATCGCGGTGGGAATGTTGAGATCGCGTACGAGGCGCTTGATCACGAGCGCCTGCTGTGCGTCCTTCTGGCCGAAGTAGGCGACCTGCGGCCCAACGATGTTGAGCAGCTTGGTCACCACCGTCGCCACGCCGTGAAAGTGCTCGGGCCCGCGCCACGCTCCTTCGAGCGGCTCGCTGAGGCCGCCGACGAGGACCGTCGTGGCGAAGCCGTCGGGATAGATCTCGCCGCTCGCGGGCGCGAACAGGAGGTCGACGCCGGCCCGCAGTGCCAGCTCGGCGTCGCGCGTCTCGTCGCGCGGATAGACGGTGAGGTCGTCGTCCGCAGCGAACTGTTTGGGGTTGACGAACAGCGACATGACGACAGTGGCGCAGGCGTCACGCGCCTGTTCGAGCAGGGCGAGATGGCCCTCGTGCAGGGCGCCCATCGTCGGTACAAGGCCGATCGGCCGCGGCGCCTCGCGCAGCGCAGCGCGGACGTCGGCGATCGTACGCGCCGTCTTCATGCGCAAGCTCCCGCTAGGGGCGCCGGCGCGCACCAGCGGGTGCGGCGGCCGCTGAGCGCGATTGCGCTGGAGGTGGCGATCTCGTTCATCACTCGGTCCAGTTCCCGCAAGGGATACCGGTCGCGACTTGAGGCGTCTTGCTGGCGGTGGTCCGTCCCGCTGCGGGTGACGGCCGAGCGCATAGCGTAGCGCCTGGCTACGGGCGCCACGCCCCGCGCACTACATTTGAGCCAATGCGAGGCCCGACCGAGCGACGCGAGGCCCTGAAGGAGCTGTTGATGACCGCGCGCGACTGCACTCGCTGCGCGGAACTGGCGGCTACCAGGACGTCGGTCGTCTTCGGCGCTGGGAACGCCAACGCGGATCTGATGTTCGTCGGCGAGGCGCCCGGAGCCAATGAGGACCTGCAGGGACTGCCATTCGTTGGCGCTGCGGGCAAGCTGCTCGAAACGCTGCTCGGCGAGATCGGGCTCAGCCGCTCCGAGGTGTTCATAGCCAACGTGCTCAAGTGTCGCCCACCCGGTAACCGCGACCCGCGACCGGGCGAGATCGAGAACTGCACGCCGTATCTGATCAGCCAGGTCGAGCTCGTCGCACCGCGCGTCATCTGCACGCTGGGTAACTTCGCGACCAAGCTGCTGCGTGGTGATCCAGCGGGGATCACGCGCGTGCATGGCCAGCCGGAGGTTCGCACGATCGGCTCGCACACGACGCGGCTTTTTCCGATCTATCACCCGGCGGCCGCGCTTTACACGCCGCGGACGATGGAGACACTGCGCGAGGACTTCCTCGCGCTGCCCGGCCTGCTGGGTCTGGCGGCGCCGGCGTCGCCTCGGCCGCCGCAGGCGGCGCCGCAAGAGCAACCGGATGCGCTGGCGCCGGTCGCCCAAGCCGAGCCCGCGGCCGAGCAGTTGGGGTTGTTCTGACCGGCGCCCCACAGGTCTTCGAGACCGACGGACCGGCTGAGACAGAGGCCGTCGGCGCCGAACTCGCGGCGCGACTGCGTGCCGGGGATCTCGTTTACGTGCTCGGTGAGCTGGGGGCCGGAAAGACGACCCTCGTGCGCGGCGCCTGCCGCGCACTCGGCGTGAGCGGACCGGTCACGAGCCCGACTTTCGCGATTGCTCACCGCTACGGCGCCGCCGGGGGGCTGGTCGTGGCGCACGTCGATCTGTACCGGCTCGCCGGCCTTGACACCGAGGATCCGGAGCTGCTCGCCGACTATCTCGGCGACGATCGAATCACCTTCGTGGAGTGGCCGCACGAGGGCGCCGCGGAGCTCGGGGCGCCGCGCGTCACGGTCGAGCTGATGCACCTCGAAGGCAACCGCCGGCGGCTGGAGATACGCGAGTGAACCTACTCGGCCTGGATACCGCGACGTCCTCGACCGCCGTCGCGCTGGGCCGCCGCGACGGATGGCTCCGCGAGGCGCGCGACGACGTCGCACCGGGCGAGCGCCCGCAGCACGCACAGCGGCTGCTCCCGCTCGCTGCTGAGCTGCTCGCAGCGGCGGGCATCGGCTGGGAGGCGATCGAGCAGATCGCAGTGGGCGTTGGACCTGGTGGCTATACGGGGCTGCGAATCGGCGTGGCGACGGCGCGGGGGCTGGCACTGGCTCACGGAGCGACGCTCGTCGGCGTCGGCACGCTGCGGGCGCTCGCCGAGCCTGTGGCCGCTCGCAGCACGGCGGCGGTGCTCGACGCTCGCCGGGGCGAGGCGTTTATCGGGCTCTATCGCGACGGTGAGGAGCTGCTCGCGCCGCGTGTGTGTGGCCCGGCGGAGCTTGCCGCGCTGGCGCTTCGGGGGGGTC
>CABDXV010000285.1_pt1 | contig 21250 bp, 20 predicted proteins | sample 3131821 | NCBI WGS metagenome assembly CABDXV01 (sample SAMEA5534336, study PRJEB31848) | metagenome | biome: tundra; feature: field; material: soil | place: USA | collected 2013-05 | depth 0.15 m | reverse complement strand
CTCACGCAGCAAGCCGAGCAGGATGTGCTCCGTACCGATGTAGTTGTGCTTGAGCGTCCGCGCCTCTTCCTGCGCGAGAACGACCACCTGCCTGGCTCGCTCTGTGAATCGCTCGAACATCTCGCCTGCGTCCTTCCTGCTTGCATCTCGGTGGGGCGGTCCGGATCTGATCCTCGCCTGTCGCGGGGACGCCGATACACTGGGCTGCTCCTCTATTCGGCCACGGATGGCGAACGGTTGAGCCCTGATCCCAATTCAGCGCACACCCAGTCTACCAATAGCCTCGGGCACGCCCCGCCGGTTGGCCTCAGCGTCTAGCGCAGCTTGGACGCGATCGCACATCCGGGGTCTTCACGGATCGCGCATCGCGGGGAAAAGGATCACCTCGCGGATCGCGCGGCGCCCGCAAAGCAGCATCACCAGCCGGTCGATCCCGAGCCCGACGCCGGCCGTGGGGGGCATTCCCTGCTCCAGCGCGGCGAGGAACGCCTCGTCGAACGGCTGCGCCTCCTCGTCACCGGCGGCGGCCTGCTCGCGCGCCGCCGAGAAGCGCGCGCGCTGCTCGTCGGGGTCGTTGAGCTCGCTGAAGGCGTTGGCGATCTCGATTCCGCCGGCGTAGGCCTCCCAGCGCTCGGCGAGCCCCGGCTCGCTGCGGTGGCGCTTGGCGAACGGCGAGAGCTCGATCGGGTAGTCGAAGACGAAGGTCGGCTCCACCAGCGCCGGCTCCACGCAGCGCGAGAGCAGATCGTCCACCAGCGCCGCCCAGCCGCGACCCTCGGTCTCGAGGCCAAGGCTCGCGCCGTCGATCGCGGCCGCCAGCGCAGCACGCTCCCGCACCGCCAGCACGTCAATCCCGGTCTGCTCGGCGATCGCGTCGCGCAGGGTGACGCGTCTCCACGGGGCGGCGAAGTCGACCGCCGGACGCTCGAGGCTCGCCGCCGCGGCGCCGACGACCGACTCGAGCCGTGCGGCGGCGTCCTCGTAGTCGGCATAGGCCTCATACCACTCGACCATCGTGAATTCAGGGTTGTGCTTCGGCGAGAGGCCTTCGTTGCGGAAGTCTTTGCCGAGCTCATAGACCCGTTCGAGCCCGCCGACGATCGCGCGCTTGAGATAGAGCTCGGTCGCGATCCGCAGGTACAGGCGACGGTCGAGCGCGTTGTGGTGGGTCACGAACGGTCGCGCGGCGGCGCCGCCATAGAGCGGCTGCAGGGTCGGCGTCTCGACCTCCACGAAACCGTCGTCGTCGAGCGCGCGGCGCACCGCGCTGACGATCCGCGCGCGGCTCAGGAACAGTGCGCGCGTCTCCTCGTTTGCGATCAGGTCGAGCTCACGGCGTCGAAAGCGCGTCTCGATGTCACTCAGCCCGTGGTAGTCGTCGGGCGGGGGACGCAACGACTTGGCCAGCAGCGCGAACGACGTCACGCGCAGCGAGAGCTCGCCGCGCCGCGTGCGGATCGCGACCCCGTCCACGCCGACGAGGTCGCCCAGATCGAGCGAGACGAGTCGCTCAAAGCCCTCGACACCCAGCTCATCGACGCGGGCGTGCAGCTGGATCCGCGCCGTTCTGTCGACCAGGTCGAGGAACGCCGCCTTGCCCGCCTCCCGTCGGGCGGCAATGCGTCCAGCGACGCGGTGGGCATGCTCGGTCTCCTCGCCGGCCGCGAGCGCGGCGCGCTCGGCGAGCACCGCGGCGATCGGCTCGACGCCGTCGAAGTCGTGCGGGAACGGATCGATCCCGTCGGCGCGCAGGCGCTCGAGCTTGGCGCGCCGCGCGGCGAGCAGCTCGCGTAGGCCGTGGTCTTCCCCGCTCATGGCGGGGAGGCTACTTGAGACCGACGTCGATCTTGGTGATCTTGAGCTTGCGCGCGGGACCGCGCGGGACCTGCACCGAGACGGTCTCGTTGCGCTTGCGTCCGAGCAGCGCGCGGCCGACCGGCGACTCGTTGGACAGCTTGTTCTCCGCCGGCTTGGCCTCAGCTGAGCCGACGATCGTGTAGCGGGCCGACTTACCGGTCTTCTCGTCCTTGACATGCACGACAGACCCGACGGCGACGACGTCCGTGGAGAGGCCGCCGGCCTCGATCACGGTCGCCATGCGCAGCTTCTCCGCCACGCTGGCGATCCGCGCCTCGAGCATCGCCTGCTCGTTCTTGGCGTCGTCGTACTCGGCGTTCTCGGCGATGTCGCCGAACTCGCGGGCCTCCTTGATCCGCTCAGCTACCTCGCGACGCTTCGCGGTGGAGAGGTAGTCGAGCTCCGACTGGAGCTTCTCAAGTCCCTCGGGTGTGAGGATGACGTCCTTCGGCATGTGACCCTCGTTCGCTCGGGTGGCACGGCGGCGGGGCAGTATAGCGAGCGCGTCACACCGCTTGCGGGTCCAGCGCGCAGTCGAGCAACTCGCGCACCGCCGCGAAGCCCTCGACGCGCTGCAGCTCGCTCTGCAGAGCCCGCCCCCGCGCCGGCTCCAGCGCGAGCCGTTCGACGTACCACGGATAGAAGCGCCGCAGGTAGCGCCCCGCACGCTCCACACCCAGATGCTCGCTCGCGCAGCCGATGATCCAGTCGAGCTCGGCCAGCACCTCATCCGCGCTCGGCGGCTCCTCGCGACGCCCGAGCAGCTCCTCGAACAGCCACGGGTTGCCGAGTGCGCCGCGGGCCAGCATCACCGCCGCCACGCCGGTCTGCTGATAGGCCTCACGCACCAAGTCAGCGCTGTGCAGCCCACCGCTGAGCAGCACCGGGGCGTCGAGCGTGCGAACCAGCTCGGCGACGATCGCGTAATCCGGCCGCCCGCGATGCGCGAGCGTCGCCGGGCGCGGATGCAGCGCGATCGCCGCCACCCCCGCCTCGTCGACCAGCCGGCGCGCGAGCGCGACGCCGTCGAGCGCGCCGGCGCACCAGCCCGAGCGCAGCTTGACCGTCACGGGGAGCCCGCTGCCCTCGACGGCGGCCCGCGCCACCGCGACCGCACGGTCGCCGTCGGTCAGCAGCGCCGCCCCGGCCCCCGTCCGGCAAACCTTCGGGACCGGACAGCCCATGTTGATGTCGATCAGGTCGGCGCCGGCCGCCGCGACGGTCGCCGCGGCCGAGCGCATGATCTGCGGATCGGCTCCGAACAGCTGGATCGAGACCGCTCCGCCGTCGTGCTCGCGCGGATCGATCCGCAGCAGCTCGCGGCAGGTCTTCTCGTTGCGGTAGTGGACGGCGAAGCTCGAGACCATCTCCGAGACCACGAGGCCCGCGCCGTAGCGGCGTGCCTGCAGGCGCACGAACCAGCTGCCGATGCCGGCCAGCGGTGCCAGCACCAGCCGATTGGGCAGCTCGATGCCGCCGAGCGTGATGCGATCGGTTAGCGCGGGCACCACCCCAGGGTAGTCTGCACGCCGATGCAGAGCACCCGCCGGCTTTTGATCGTCACCGCACTCGGAGTCGCGGTGATCGCGGTCGCGGGCGTGTCGGATTTCCTGTTCGGCGCGTTCTGGAGCTAGCACGCGATGCTCACATCGCTGATCGCGAGCCTGCTTGTGCTCGCCGTGACGATCGTCGTGCTGAACGAGGTCCTCGACCGCCGCGACCGCCGTCGCTGGAGCGTGCTTGCGCAGTACGTGCTGTTCGGGCTCGTCCAGTGCGCGCGGGCCAGCTGGATGGGGTTCGCCGAGCTCGTCACCGAGCAGGCGATCGAGACCGGCGCCAGCGAGGGGCTGCTGGCAGGCGCGCAGCGCGCGCTCGACACGACGGCGTTCTCCGCGGCCACGAAAGCCATGCTCGAGGACCCCGAGCGACGCAGGGTGCTGCAGGAGATGGTTGTCATCCTCGCCACGCATTCGCGGGGCGTGATCGCCGGCTGGGCGTCGGTGATGGTCGGCGCCGGTCCCTACACCGAGGTCTTCGACCGCCACGTCGAGCGCCAGGGCCGCCTCGACTGGATCGGCGAGATCCTCTCGCACAATGAGCCGACCGACAAGCGCACCTTCCACGAGACCAAGCTTGCGCGCTCGTCGCTCTCCGCCGAGTACGCCGGCGCATTCGGCGACGATTGGCTGCACGACCAGATCGTCTCGACGACCCAGCTCGCAATACGGTTGGACTACGAGTCGCGCGCCCTCGGCTGGAAGCTGGTGCCGTTCGAGTCGTGGAACGAGCGCATACAGTCCTTCGCCAGCGAGCTCCCGACGCTCAGCGGTTGAGCTCCCAGATCAGGCGCAGGCCCTCCAGCGTGAGCTCGTCGTCGACCGCGTCGATCGACTCCGTGAACGACGGAACAAGGTGATGGGCGAGCCCGCCGGTGGCGATCACAGGCGCGTCGGCCCCGAGCTCGGCGCGCAGCCGTCCGACGATGCCGTCCACCTGTCCGGCGAAGCCGTAGACGATCCCGGAGCGCACCGCGTCGGCGGTTGTCTTGCCGATCAGCGAGCGCGGCTCCCCGAGCTCGACCTGGGGCACCTTCGCCGCGCGCAGGGCGAGTGCCTCCAGCGAGATCTCGATCCCCGGCGAGATGATCCCGCCCAGGTACTCCCCCGAGGCGCTGACGACGTCGTAGGTGATCGCGGTGCCGAAGTCGACGACGATGCAGGCGCGCCCGAACCGCGTCCAGGCGGCCAGCGCGTTGACCAGGCGGTCCGCACCAAGCTCGCGCGGGTTGTCCATGCGAATCGGCATGCCGGTCTTGACACCGGGGCCGACTACCAGCATGTCGTGGTCGAGGTAGCGCCGCGCCATCGCCACCCACTCGGGCGCGAGCTCGGGCACCGTCGAGGAGAGGACCGAAGCACTGACGTCGTCGAAGCTGAGTCCACGCAGGGCGAGCAGGTTGCGCAACGTCGCACCCAGCTCGTCGGAGGTCGAGCTGCGATCGCTCGCGAACCGCCAGCGCTCGACGATCTCGCCGTCGCGCACGGTGCCGAAGTAGGTCTGCGTGTTGCCGACGTCGACGACGAGGAGCACGAGCGGATTATGGGCCTATGCGGCGGCCGTCGCGCTGGCGGGTGTGGGCAGATCCAGCCGCCGACCCGCTCGGCGCACCCCCTCGTCGAAATCAAGCACGGCGAGCGCCTGCGCGAGTCGCTCGCCGGCCGGCGTACGCAGGTCGAAGTCGAGCTCCAGCAGCGGGATCAGCACGAAACGGCGCGCCAGCACCTGCTCGTGGGGCACGCGCAGGCGCTCCGATGAGTGCTCGAGCTCGCCGAGCAGCAGCACGTCGATGTCGATCGCTCGAGGCCCGTGGCGCACGGCATCCGCCGCGCGGCCGAGGTCGCGCTCGAGCGCCTTGCAGAGGTCGAGCAGCTGGAGCGGCTCGAGCGCCGTCTCGATCCGTAGGCAGGCGTTGAGGAAGGCGGGCTGGTCGAGGATCTCGCCGACCGGGTCGGTGTCATAGGTGCTCGAGCAGCCCAGCACCGTGACCCCGCTCGCGACCAGGCCGTCGAGCGCCGCCTGGAGGTTGGCCCGCCGATCGCCAACGTTGGAACCGAGACCGAGGTAGCCGACGCGCGCGCCGCTCACTCGGGCAGCTCGCGCCAGACCTCCACCGAGACCTCCTCGACCGCCAGCGGGATCGGCGGCTCCGGCTTGGCCGCCTTGACCCAGACGGCCTCGGCGCCGAAGTCCTCGATGATCCGATCGGCCACCACGGTGCACAGACGCTCGAGCGTCTTGTAGTTGCGTTGCTGGGCGACCAGCGCGACAAGCTGGCAGACCTCGCCGTAGTCGACGGTATCCTCGATCCGATCGGTCTCGGTGGCGTCGGACTCACCGACGTCGATGCGGATGTCGAACAGCAGGCGCTGTCCGACCTCGCGCTCGGCCGCGCTGACGCCGACGTGCGTGTAGAGCGAGAGCCCCGAGATCTCGATCGTGACGACCGTCTGCACGCCGCCGTCGAGATCGAGCTCGTCGTCGGAGTCCAGCTCGTCGTCGGGCTCGTCGTTCATCGCCCGTTGACCGTAGCAGCCGCGACCGCCAGGGCGTCACGCACCGAGCTGACGTCGTGCACGCGAAACACGCTCGCCCCGCGCAGCAGGGCGATCACGTTTGTCGCGATCGTGGCGGCCAGGCGATCGCTCTCAGGGCGCCCGGTCAGCGTGCCGAGGAACGACTTGCGCGAGGTTCCGATCAGGATCGGCTGCCCGAGCGCGGCGAGCTCGTCCAGCCGGTCGAGCAGCTCGAGGTTGTGCTCCATCGTCTTGCCGAAGCCGAACCCCGGATCGACGACGATCCGCTCACGCTCGATCCCGGCCGCCAGCGCGAAGGCGACGCGCTCCGCCAAGAAGTCGCGCACCTCGTCGAGCACGTCGTCGTAGCGTGGTGCGTCCTGCATCGTGCGCGGTTCGCCCTGCATGTGCGTCAGGCAGCACTCCGCGCCGCGCGCCGCCACCAGCGCGGCCATCCCCGGCGCAGCGCGAAACGCCGTCACGTCGTTGACGAACGTCGCGCCCGCGTCGAGCGCCGCGCGCGCGACCCCGAGCTTCGAGGTGTCGATCGAGATCGCCGCCGCAACGCCGGCGCCGAGGAGTCCCTCAACCACCGGGACGACGCGCCGCAGCTCCTCGTCCAAGTCGACCGCCGCGGCTCCCGGACGCGTCGACTCGCCGCCGACGTCGATGATCGCCGCACCCTGATCGGCCAGCGCCAGACCGTGCTCTACCGCCGCCTGCGCGTCGAGGTAGCGCCCGCCGTCCGAGAACGAGTCGGGCGTGACGTTGAGGATGCCCATGATGCGAAACGCGGCGCACATGCGGGCAATCCTGCCAGAGCCGCGCGGCGGCCAGCGAAACGCTCAGCCCAGCGAGGGGCGCTGCGGCTCGGCGCCGCGCATCTCCGCGGCGAGCCCGGGACGTGGCAGCGGTCGAGCCGTCTCGGGACGGGCTCGCTCCGGCGCCGGGACCGGCCCTGGCGCGAGCGCCGGGGCGTCGGGCTCATCGGGACCGAACACGTCAGGCTCGGTGGCGCCCGCGAGCAGCTTCTCGAACTGCTCCTTCTCGATCGTCTCGCGGCGCAGCAGGATCTCCGAGATCCGGTCGAGGCGCTCGCGCTGCTCGCCGAGGATCGTGCGAGCCCGCTCGTGGGCGCCCTCGATGATCCGGCGCACCTCGTCGTCGATCTCACGTGCGATCTCGTCGGAGTAGTCCGGCTCGCTCGAGAACTCACGGCCGAGGAACGGCATCCCGTGGTCGTGACCGTAGACTCGCGGCCCGAGCTTTTCGCTCATGCCGAAGCGCATCACCATCTGCTTCGCCGTCGCCGTGACCTTCTCGAGGTCGTTGGACGCGCCGGTCGTGATCTCGCCGAACACGACCTCCTCGGCGGCGCGGCCGCCGAGCGTCATCGCCATCGTGTCGAGCAGTTCCGAGCGCGTCGTCAGGAAGCGATCCTCGGTCGGCATCGAGATCGTGTAGCCGAGTGCGCGCCCGCGGGAGATCACGGAGATCTTGTGCACGGGATCTGCGAACTCGAGGTAGTGGCCGACGATCGCGTGCCCCATCTCGTGGTAGGCCGTGATGCGCCGTTCGCGGTCGCTCATCACGCGCGTCTTCTTCTCGGGGCCTGCGATCACGCGCAGGATGCCCTCTTCGAGCTCGATCTGGGTGATCTCGCGCTTGCCGGTGCGCGCGGCGAGCAGCGCAGCCTCGTTGATCAGGTTGGACAGATCGGCCCCCGTGAAGCCGGGCGTCTGGCCTGCCAGGGCGTCGATGTTGATGCCCTTGGCCAGCGGCTTGCCGCGCGTGTGGACGTCGAGGATCTTCGCCCGGCCCTTGCGATCGGGGCGATCGACGGCGATCTGGCGGTCGAAGCGACCCGGACGCAGCAGCGCGGGATCGAGGATGTCGGGCCGGTTGGTGGCCGCGATCATGATGATGTTGTCCTTGGCCTCGAAGCCGTCCATCTCGACGAGCAGCTGGTTGAGTGTCTGCTCGCGCTCGTCGTGTCCGCCACCGAGGCCGGCGCCGCGGTGACGGCCGACAGCGTCGATCTCGTCCATGAAGATGATGCACGGGCTGTTCTGCTTGGCCTGCTCGAAGAGGTCGCGCACGCGCGAGGCGCCGACGCCGACGAACATCTCGACGAAGTCCGAGCCCGAGATCGAGAAGAAAGGCACGCCGGCTTCACCCGCGACCGCACGCGCGAGCAGCGTCTTGCCGGTGCCCGGAGGGCCGTAGAGCAGGACGCCGGTCGGGATCCGCGCCCCCAGCGCCTGGAACTTCTTCGGGTTCTCGAGGAACTCCTTGATCTCGTGCAGCTCCTCAACGGCCTCATCGACGCCGGCGACGTCACGGAAGCTGATCTTGGGCGAGTCGGCGGAGAGCCGCTTGGCGCGCGACTTGCCGAACGACATGACCTTCGAACCGCCGCCCTGCAGGTTGTTCATCAGCAGGAACCAGAGGCCGAAGAAGAGGACGAACGGCAGCAGGTAGAGCAGCAGCGACGACCACGTGCTCGAACTCTTCGGCACGATGTTGTAGTGGACGGTGTTGCCCGGGCCCGCCTTGTTGAGCGAGTTGACCTCGCTGATCAGCGACGGCAGCATCGTGGTGCCGGGGTCGTAGCCGACGGAGTAGCGCGTGCCGCTCGTGAGCGTCACGTTGATCGCGTTATTCGCCGGGTCGACCGTGAAGGACTGCACCTGCTTGCCCGGCAGATCCCTTGTCGTGAACGACTGGTAGTTGTGGACCACACCGGTCGTTCCGGCCGGCGACATCAGCTTCGCGACGAAGAACGCGAGCACGATCACGATCAGGATCGGGAACAGGGCGCCTCTGAAGACGCGGTTCATCGTTTGCTCCGCGGGGTCGGGGACATCATGTCCAAGGCTCGCAAGCGTACCACGGCGACTTTACGGCCAATCCGGGCTGATAGTCGCCATGCAGACGCGCTCAGCTGCCGGCCAGCGCGGCGACATAGGGAAGGTTGCGGTAACGCTCGTCGTGGTCAAGTCCGTAGCCGATCGCGAAGCAGTCGGGGATCTCGAATCCCACGTACCTGACGGGCAACTCGACCTTGCGGCGAGCCGGCTTGGTCAGTAGCGCGCAGACCTCCACGCTCGCCGGATTGCGGGCGCCCAGGCTGCGGAGCAGGTACTGCAGCGTGAGCCCCGAATCGACGATGTCCTCGACGATCAGAACGTGGCGCCCCTCGATCGGCGCCTCGAGATCCTTAAGGATGCGAACCACACCGGAGGAATCGGTCGCGGAGCCGTAGGAGGCCACGGCCATGAAGTCGAGCTCGCAGGGCACGTCCACGTGGCGCATCAGATCGCTCAGGAAGAAGACGGCCCCCTTGAGCACGCACACCATCAGCAGATCGCGGCCGTCGTAGTCGCGCGAGACCTCCTGACCGAGCTCACGGACGCGGCGCTGGAGCGCTTCGGCTTCGACGAGGGTCTCGCCCAGCAGCGGATCGGCCATCGAGGGCGTCAGTCTAGAGGGCGTCCGTGACGTCATGCGCGCGCCGCGCGCAGCACGGCGAGGCGCCGCGTGTCGGCCCGCACGCGAAACGGCTCGGCTGTGGCGACCCGCGGGATCCACGCGATCTCGTCGTCGCTCAGCACGATCGGCAGCGACGAGCGCTGAGCCCGCGGGATCCGCCGGTCCGTGAACAGATCGGCGAGCGTCTTGGTGCCGTCGAGCCCGAGCGGCTGCATCCGGTCACCGGCACGCCACGCCCGCACCGTCAGCGCGCCGCTGCGCAGCCGGTCGGCGTCGAGCAGCCCGACCTCGCCGCCGTCCTGGGCGAGCGCCGGCGCACCCGGGGGCTCAAGGCTGGCGCTCAGCGCCCAACTGCCGAACGCGGCCGTCCCGGGCACCGTCAGCGACTGCGCGCCGAGGACGGCAATCGGCGCTTCCCGCGTGAACCGCAGCACTCCGTACTCGACGACCGCGCGCGTACCGCCGCCGAGGTCGAGCGTCGCGCTGCCGCCGCGGCCTGCGAGCGCCACCAGCTCGCCGAGACGCGACCCGACGCCGGCGACCGGCTCGCCGGCGGCGTCCTCGGCGAGGCGGATCACGACGAGCCGGGCGAGCGCGGCCGGCAGTTCGGCGAGTCGCGTCAGCGCGATCCGCGAGCGACCGGCGAGCGCGACGTCGACCACGTCGTCGAGCACCGCCGACTCGGCCCGCAGGATCTCGACGCTGCGGAGCAGGTTCTGCTCGGCAGCCGGATGCACGTCGGCGAGCGCCGGAAGCACGCCGTGGCGCACGCGGCCGCGAGCGAAGCGAGGAGAGGCGTTCGAGCTGTCGTCACGCCATGCGAGCCCGCGCGCCACGCAGTGTGCGGCGGTCTGCTCGCGTGTCAGGCCGAGCAGTGGTCGCACCAGGCGACCTTCGCGCGGCGCCATCCCGAGCAGCGCGCGTCGACCGGGCGAGGCGGCGAGGCGGTAGAGGACCGTCTCGGCCTGGTCCGACGCGGTGTGGCCGGTCGCGATCAGCGCGCCGGACGAAAGCTCGAGCGCCTGCGCATAGCGCAGGTCGCGCGCCCAGGCCTGCAGGTTCCCGCGCACCGGCGCCGGCGGCGCCGCGGAGCACTCACAGCGCACGCGCAGGTCCGCGCAGAGCGCCCGCACGAGCTGCTCGTCGCCATCGGACTCCGCACCGCGCAGGCCGTAGTTGACGTGCAGCACGGTCAGGTTGTCCGGGCCGCAGATGCTCGCCAGCACGTCGAGCAGGCAGACCGAGTCACGTCCGCCGGAGACCAGCACGACGAAGCGATCCGACGGCGAGAGCACACCGCCGTCGCGTACCGCCGCGAGCACCGAGCCGGCCATCGTCAAAGGTTCGCAGACCGCGATAATCGCGCGCCTGGCCGATTCGCCCGCCGCCATCCACCTTCACCCCACCGCGCCGCTCGCGACGCGGGTGCTGCTGCCGGGAGACCCCGGCCGCGCGCTCGCGCTCGCCCAGGAGCTGCTGGATGAGCCGCGCATGTTCAACCACAACCGGGGACTGTGGGGCTATACCGGCTCGGCCGCCGACGGCGAGCCGCTGACGATCCAGAGCACCGGCATGGGCGGGCCCTCGGCCGCCATCGTGTTCGAGGAGCTGATCGCGCTCGGCGTCACGCGGGCGATCCGCGTAGGGACGGCAGGAGCATTCGACGGCGCGCTCGGCCTCGGCGATCTGCTGATCGCGGAGCGAGCGATCTGCGCTGACGGTACGAGCCGCTCGCTCGGCGCGGGCGGAGGGGTCGATGCCGACCAGGGACTCGCCGCCGCGCTGCGACGCTGCGCACCGCAGGCAGCGAGCGGCACGATCGTCTCGAGCGACCTCTTCTACGAGGTCGGCGAGCCGCGTTTCGAGCAGTGGCGTGCGCAGGGCGCGCGCGCCGTCGAGATGGAGGCTGCCGCGCTGTTCGCGCTCGGCGCGCTCCGCGGCGTGGCGGTCGGCTGTGCGCTGGCGATCACCGACCAGTTGAGCGGGCCGCGCGAGCGCATCGACGCCTCAGCGCTGCACGCCGTCGGGCTGGCGCTCGGGCGGGTCGCGGCGGCCGCGCTCGGAGCCACGGCACCCGTCTAGCCCTGCGCGCGGCTAATCGTGCGCCGGTTGGCCGGCGGGCGGCGCTCCGGTCGGCTCGCGGGCGACGTCCTCGACGCGCAGGCGCTCCTGGCCCGGCGACACCACGCGTGGCGCATCGGGGCTCCGCTCCTGCAGCGCCGCGAGTACGCGCGTCACATCTGCGAGCTGTTCCTCGATCGAATCCAGGCGGGCCGCGATCGCGGCAGGAGTCCCGCGGAGGCCCTCCTCGAGCCGCGTCAGGGCGTCCTCGAGCGCCTCGAGGCGTTGCGAGATCGAGCGCACACGCCTCGTCAGGCGCTCGATGTGAGCCGCCGAGGGAAGGTTGAGGAAGTCCATCGCGACCTCCTGCATCTGGGTCGCCTTGCCGCGCGCTTCGAAGGCCGCCGTGAGCGCCGAGTTGATCCACGGATTCTCGAGCAGGTCCTGGGCGATCCGGCCGAGCGCCTCCTCGCCGCGCGCGGCGAAGCGGTCGCGCAGACTGTCCACTTGCGGTTCCTCGGCCACGCGCAAAGGGTACTCCGAAGCGTCCCGCGGATGCGCGGAGCAGCCGCGGACCGGCTCAGGTGCCGCCGAACCGCGGGGCGCGCTTCTCGAGGAAAGCCCGGATCCCCTCGCTGGCATCGGCGGAGGCGAAGACACGCGCGAAGGCCGCCTTCTCGGCCTCGATACCGGCCTCGAGCCCGGCGCCGTTCGAGACCCGCTTGATCTGCTCGACCGCGATCGGCGGCTGCGCCGCCAGCCCACGCGCCCAGGCCAGCGCGGTGTCCAGCAGCTCATGATCTGCGACCACACGATTGACGAGCCCGTATTCCCAGGCCTCGAACGCGTCGATCGGCTCGCCGGTGAGGCTCATCTCGAGCGCCCTGCCCATACCGACCAGGCGGGGCAGCCGCTGGGTCCCGCCGAACCCCGGGATGATCCCCAGCTTGATCTCCGGCTGGGCGAAGCTCGCCGACTGCGCGGCAATCCGCAGGTCGGCACCCATTGCCAGCTCGCATCCCCCGCCGTAGGCGAGCCCGTTGACGGCCGCGATCGTGACAATCGGCGAGCGCCCCGCGTCGAGCAGCAGCGCGTGCATGCGGTCCACGAGCTCGCGCTCGCTGTCGACGTCCATCGTCGCGAAGGCCTTGATGTCGGCGCCGGCGCAGAACAGCGTCTGGCTGGCGGAGGCGATCACGAGCGCGCGAACGGTCCCAGCCTCGGCGACCTCGCGCCACAGCCGAGAGAGCTCGTCCAGCAGCTCGATCGTGATCGAGTTGGCCGGAGGGTTGTCGATCCACGCGATCGCCACCTCGCCGCGCGACTCGAGCTTGATCGGCCCGTCCCAGCCCGGGTCGGGACGCGGGGTCGGAAAGAAGCCCTGGCCCGCCGCCACGCCGAGCCTGCCCTGCGCCACCAGGCGCCGCAGGATCGTCGGCGGCGTGAACGACTCGCCCCACTGCGCCGCGGCGGCTTCCAGACGCGCGAGCGTCTCGCCGAGCCCAGCGGCGTCGGCGCGCGCGAACGGCGGCGGGATGAGGCCCGCGCCGGCCATCAGGGCGACGTCGATGTCGCGAGCGGATGCGACACCCTCCTCGAGCAGCAGGCAGCACTCGACGAGCGCCTTCAGCGCGAAGCGCTCGGCGAGTGCCGCCGCGTCGAGCAAATCGCTGCCGCCGCCGCGCGGTGCGCCGGCTTCATAGAAGCCGCGGCCGCTCTTGACGCCGAGCTCGCCCTTGGCGACCAGCTCGCTCATCCCACCGTGGAGGTGGAATCGATCGCCGAAGGCCTCCCGTAGATGCTCGGCGACGTGCAGCACAGTGTCGAGGCCCAGCATGTCGGCGAGCAGGAACGGTCCGAGCGGCGCGACCTTCGAGTCGGCAATCGCACGGTCCAGCGCTCCGACGTCCAGCCCCAACTCCTCCTGGGCGCGCCACAGCTCGCTGGCGGCCGACGTCAGCACACGATTGACGACGAAGCCCGGCGAGTCGCCGCAGCGGATCGCCGTCTTGCGAATCGCCGCCGCGAAGCCGGCCGCCACGGCCATCGACTCAGGCGTCGTCTCAATGCCCTCGACGATCTCCACCAGGCGCATCACCGAGGCCGGGTAGAAGAAGTGGAAGCCGAGCACCCGCTCGGGGCGCGTGGTCGCGCCGGCCAACTCGCTGATCGAAAGCGCCGAGGTGTTCGAGGCGAGGATCGCGTGTCCGGGGGTGGCCCGATCCAGTTCGGCGAAGACGTGCTGCTTCAGTTCGAGGCGCTCAGGCACGGCCTCGATCACGAAATCGACGTCGCCGAAGCCGTCATAGGTCGTCGTCGAGCTGATCAACGCGAGCGTGCTCGCGAGCTTCGCGTCCGCCTGCTCGCGCGTGAGCCGCTCGCCGGCGACGAGCGCGTCGAGCCGGCCGGCCGTCAGCTCCTGCGCCCGTGCGAGCCCGACGTCCACGAACCGCTGCTCGATGTCGCGCAGGACGACCGGGATTCCCGCGGCGGCGATCACCTGGGCGATCTCCCCGCCCATCGTTCCTGCGCCGACGACGCCGGCCTTGAACACGAACATCCGCAACTCCTCGCGGTCGGGTGTGTCTGAATCTACAGACCAGGGTAGATCGAGATCGTCAGCGCCGGCGGTAAGGCCGGTCCGAGATTGGGAGGTAGCGAGATGGGGAACAGAGGTCATGTGACGGGAAGCGGATTGCCGCTGCTGGTCAAGCTTCGTCGCGTTCTGCTGGCGGGCGCCGTGGGCGCCGCCGGTTACTGCCTCGTGCTCGCCGCGCCGGCGCTCGCCGCCGCGCCGACGGTCGCGACCGGCGCCGCCAGCGCCGTCACCTATCAGTCGGCGACGCTCGCCGGCACGGTCAACCCCGGCGGCCATTCGACCGAGGTCTACTTCCAGTACGGCACGACCAGCAAGTACGGCGCGCAGTCGGCACCGACGGAGCTGCCGGTCGGGACGACGGCGGTCGCCATATCGATCCCGATCGCGGGACTGTCGGCGGGCACGGCGTATCACTACCGCATCGTTGCGACCAACGTGACCGCCACAGCACTGGGCTCCGACAAGAGCTTCACGACTGCCAGGATCCCGCTTTCGCTGGCGATCACAGCCGCTCCCAACCCGGTCTCGTTCGGCGGCGCGATAACGGTCGAGGGGACGCTGTCGGGCACCGGCAACGCGAACGCGGCGGTGCAGCTGCAGCAGACTCCGTTCCCCTACACAGCCGCATTTTCGAACGTCGGCAACCCGGAGCTGACGCTTGCGAACGGAACGTTCGTGGTCAACGTCCTCGACGTGACGATGAACACCCAGTACCGCGTGGTCTCAGGCGGCGTGGCTTCGCCCGCCGTGCTGGTCTCCGATTCGCTCGGCGTCGTGCTCTACGCACGGGCCACCGGCACCCGCAAGCGCCCGACGGTGCGATTCAGCGGCACGATCGACCCGGCCGAGCAATCGGCGCGGATCGCCTTCGAACGACTGGTTGGCACCAACTGGAAGGTGATCAGTGGAACGGTCGCGGCGGGCACGATCGTCAACGGCGTCGTGAGCTTCGCCAAGACCGTCCGGATCTATCACAGCGGCTTCTTCCGCGCCCTGGTGCTGCCGGTTGAGGGGGCGCACGTCTCGGGCTACAGCCAGACGGTGGTCGTTCGGATCAAGTGAGCCGCGAGCGCGCACGACCGGGGACGGGCGTGGCGCGTGCGCGGCTGCGCGCGCTCCTTGGCGAGCGCTCAGCCGCGGTCCGGGTCGAACACCTCGCGCGCGATCACGATGCGCTGAATCTGGGCGGTGCCCTCGTAGAGCTGCATGATCTTCGCGTCGCGCATCAGCTTCTCGACGGGATAGTCCTTGATGAAGCCGTAACCGCCGTAGACCTGCACCGCGTCGGTCGCCACCCGCATCGCGGCGTCGGCGGCGAAGCGCTTGGCGTGCGAGGAGAGCAGCGTGTTGCGCTTGCCCTGATCGAGCAGCACCGCCGACTTCCAGGTGAGCAGGCGAGCCGCCTCGATGTCGGTGGCCATGTCGGCGATCATGAACTGGATCGCCTGGTGGGCCGCGATCGGGACGCCGAACTGCACGCGCTCGCGGGCGTAGGAGACGGCGAACTCGAAGGCGGCTCGCGCGATCCCGGTCGCCATCGCCGCGACACCCGGCCGCGTCCGGTCGAGCGTCATCATCGCGATCTTGAAGCCCGCGTTCTCCTCGCCGATCAGGTGGTCGAGCGGGATTTCGACATCGGGGAAGGTGATCGTTGCGGTGTTCGAGGCGCGCTGCCCCATCTTGTCCTCGTGTCCGTCAACGATCACGCCGGCGTCGCGCGGCACGACGAAGCACGAGATCCCGCGGTGACCGGCCTGCGGATCGGTCTTCGCGTACACGATGTAGAAGTTCGCGTAGCCGCCGTTGGTGATGAAGCACTTCGAGCCGCTGATCACGTAGCGGTCTCCCTTGCGGACCGCGCGCGTCCTCATCGCCGCGACGTCCGAGCCGGCATCCGGCTCGGTCAGGCAGAACGAGGCGAGCAGCGGAGCCCCGGCCAGCCTGCCGAGGTAGGTGCGCTTGAGCTCTTCAGAGCCGGCCACCAGCAGCGGCGTCAACGCGAGGCCGTTGCAGCCGACGGAGGTCTGGATCCCCGAGCAGCCCCACGAGAGCTCCTCCTCGATGATCGCGCCGTCGAGGTATCCGATCCCGGCTCCGCCGTAGGCCTCGGGGATGTGGGTGTTCATCAGCCCGAGTGCCCAGGCCTTCTCGATGATCGCCTGCGGAAAGGTCCCCTCGCGGTCGTACTCCCACGCGACCGGCCGTATCTCCTTCTCGGCGAAGTCGTGGGCGAGCTCGCGGAGCGCGAGCTGCTCATCGCTCAGCGTGAAGTCGACCATCGCGGGGGCGTCAGATCACCATCAACTGCTGCTGCTGCTGCTGGTGGTACTGGCGGTACTGGCGCTGCGACTGGTGCTCGTGCCGGTCGAGGAGAGGCCACCAGTGGTGCCCACCGCGACCGGGCTGGTGGTACTGGCGCTGGCGCTGCTACTGGTGCTCGTGCCGGTCGAGGAGTAGAGGCCACCGAAATTGCTCCCGCTGCCGCCGAGTCCGGCGACCAGCGAGGCCAGCGAGCCGAACTTGCTCTCGAGCGCGAACACGCCGTTGAGCAGCTTGGACGACGGCTGCGCGTTGGCCGGCGCGGAGATCGTCTGCGGCTGGTTGACGTCCGTGAGCGTGGCGTCGAGGGTCAGCGAACCGCCGGTCAGGCCGCCGACGGCTGCGGCGGCGATCTGCGGCACGGTGAAAGCGATCGCGAGATCGAACCTGCGCACGATGTGATCGGCGACGCCGGTGTAGACGTCGACCTGCGCCTTGGTGATCGCGGACTCAACCAGGGCGAGCGCGCTGCTCGAGGTCGCGGCTCCGCTGGAGGAGCCGGCCGCGCCGCGCATCAGCTTCGACACGTCACCGAGCACGTTGGCCACGTTGATCTGCGCGGTGAGATGGTCGGTGCTCACGTCGCCAACGCTCGTCTGGCCCACCTCGTGCGGATCGGTCAGCCACGTTCGGGGGTCGATCCCGAGGCTGCTCAGGAGGCCCGAGGCGCCGGTCGCGCCGGTCGCGCCGAGCGCGAGGAGACCGGTTGCGCCGCTCGCGCCGGTCGTGGCTGTCGGACTCTGCGCCTTCAGCTTGTAGAAAGTCCCGCCCAGGTTCAGATAGACGCTCTTGCCGACCTTGTCGATGCCGAGGTTCGCGGTCGAGGAGGCGACCGAGACGGTGGCCGCCAGGTCGGTCGAAACGCTGCCTGCGCTGCGCTGGAACGGGCCGCTGACGTTCAGCGCGATCGGCTTGCCGCCGAGCTGCTTGATGCCGTCGAGCGCCAGATCGACCGAGAGCGAAACGCGGCCGGAGTCGATCCCGTCGCTCGCCGCGACGGTTTGCGAAACCAGCGTTGCCGGCGATCCCTTGACGGCGGCGCTGGGCTTGGCGCTGCTTCCGCACGCTCCGATCGCAATAACCGCGCCAATCGCGAGGGGAACCACGACGAGGCGTCGAAGGTGCCAACTGGATGCACGACCGACGCGGCTCATGATCATGGAGGCTAGCACGCAGGACTTGCGCAATCTCGCCCTGGCGGGCGCGCTCGCGGTGCTCGTCTGTCTCGCCGGCGCCGACGGCGTGGCGGCCGATCCGCAGCCGGCGAGCGGGGCCCGTGTTCCCTATACGCAGCTCGAGCTCGTGCTCGACGGCGGTCGTGCGCGCGCCGCCTCGGCGCTCGCCGCGGCGGCGTCCGCCTCGGCGTCGCCGACCCCGGCGCCGCCGCCGGCAGGGGCCGCCGCCAAAGCCGGATTGACCTTCCCGCAGGCGCTCACCGCACTGATGGCCAAGCGCGAGCTGCCGGCGGCGCTCGCCGCCGCCGACCGCGCGGGCTGGATCGCCGCGCGCGCCTCCTACAAGCACCTGAGCGGCACGCGCAGGGCCGAGCTCGGCGCCGTGCTCGGAAGCCTGACGGCGATCGCGCACGGCGGAGCGCTGACCCCATCGCGGCTGCCAGAACTGATGCTGACGCTCGCCCGTAACCGCCAGTGGTGGACCAGCGGTCCATTGCTCGCAAGCGATCAGCGCGTCGGCTTCGCCGGCAGCGGGCTGGTCTGGGAGTACTACCCGGGGCAGGGGATCGAGATCCAGTGGCTCGGCACCTTCGGTGCGGCCAACGGCCTCTACGATCAGCACAACTACGGCGCGCTCGCCAACCTGCTCAACCAGGCCATCAGCCTCGCGGCGCTGCGCGGCGGCGGGATCGCCTGGGAGTACGACTTCTCCTTCGACGGTGGGGCCCCGCCCTGGGTCAGCGCGATCACGGAGGGCACCGCCGTGCAGGCGCTCGCGCGGGCGGGCACCGCGCTCAGGGACCCCGCCTACCTCGCGGACGCACACCAGGGGCTTGGCATCTTCAGCGTGTCCGCACCGGTCGGGATCCGCTCGCCGACGAGCGCCGGCGCGCGCTATCTGATCTACAGCTTCGCCCCGCACGAGTTCGTGATCAACGCCTTCGTCCAGTCGCTCGTCGGGCTGTTCGACCTGGCGAGCACGGGCGATTCGCTGGCCGGGTCGCTGTTCCGCGCCGGCAACGACCAGGCGCGGATCGACGTGCCAACGTACAACACCGGCTACTGGTCGATGTACGACCAGTACTCGGAATCGACGTTGAGCTATCACGAGCTGCTCACCGGCTTCCTCGTCAACCTCTGCGCGCAGACCCACGAGACGACGCTCGCCGCGCTGGTGATCCTCGGGCTCCCGCCACCCGGCGGCGCCACCGGGCCGTCCGGCACCACCGGCACCACCGGCTCCACGGGCACGACCGGCACGACCGGCACGACCGGCACGACCGGTTCGACCTCGACCGGCGGCACGCCGTTCGGCGGCGCGACCGGCACCACTGGCACAACCGGCCCGACGGGCCCGACCGGAGCCACCGGCCCCACCGGCAACCCCTACGACGTCTACTGCACGGTCGCGGCGAGCTTCAAGACGGATCTCACTCAGCCTCCGCTGATCGCGATCTCACATCTCACGCGAACGCACGCGACGCTCGTCGCGCACGTCGTGATGAAGCTCTCCAAGATCTCGACCGTGAACTTCGCCGTGTCCTACGGCGGGCGGGTCGTGTCGCAGACCGCGCTCACACTCACCCACGGCGCCCATTCGCTCGCCTGGCGGCCACCGCATGCCGGTAGCTGGACCGTCACGCTCAGCGCGGTCGACCTCGCCGGCAACCACGCCCAGACCACCGGCACGGTCACGATCCTCGCGCCGCCCGCGCGCAAACACCACAAGCCGACGGGCTGAGCCGCGCGTACAATCGGGGGGTGCCCGCGCGGACGTGGATCCTCACCGGCTCGCCGGAGAACCTCGCCGCCACACGCGCGCACGACTTCAGCGTGATCGGGCTCAAGGAGCGCCGCCGCCGCCAGGCGCTCGAGATCGAGCTCGGCGATCGGCTGATCTTCTACGTCACGCGGGCGATGGCGTTCGCCGCGAGCGCCCGCATCGCCGGCGAGCTCTATGAGGAGCGCACGCCGATCTGGCCCGGCAAGGCGCGCAATCCCGATCCCTACCCGTGGCGCTTCCCGATCGAGCCCGAGTGGGTTCTCGAGGAGCCGGAGTGGATCGCAGCCGAGACGCTCGTCGGGCAGCTCGAGCACATCGCGAAGTGGCCGCGCGAGCACTGGAAGCTCGCCTTCCAGGGGCAGTTGCGCGTGGTCGGCAACGCCGACGCGCAGCTGCTCTGCGCACGCTTGGCCGACGCCGACGCCGCCGCGGTCAGGGCGTGATGGCCACCGACGGGCGGCGCGCCGCACGTACGACCCCGGGGCCGCTGATCAGGGTGATCCGGGCATGGCGCGCGCTCTCGCGCGAGCAGCGCCTGACGGCGGTCGCCGCGCTGGCGTTGTGGCTGACGATGTTCCTGCCGTGGTACAGCGAGAACGGGCTCGCCAAGAACTCTGCCGTCAGCTTGTCGCTCACGGCGTGGGACGCCTTCTCGTTCGTCGAGCTCGCCGTGCTGGCGGTCAGCGTCGCGGTGCTGGCGCTGCTGTTCGCCCGCGGCGAACGGCGCGCCTTCCATCTGCCGGGCGGCGACGGCGGCGTGATCATGGTCGCCGGCGCGTGGGTCGCGGTGCTGATCTTCTACCGAATACTCGACAAGCCGTCCGCACGCGATGTCATCACCGGTATCCAATGGGGCATCTTCATCGCCCTGTTCGCGGCGATCTGGCTCGCCTACACGGGTGTGGCGATGCGCCGCGCGCATCGCGCCGAGCCGACGCTCGCAGACGATCCGACCGTGCACCTGCGGGCGTCGCGGCCGCAGCGCGGAGTGCGCGAGCAGGCGCGCCGGCGCGACGAGCAGCGCCCCGCCGGCGTGGGCCTCTCGCGCCCGCCGCGCCGGCGCGAGGGCGACCTGGTCGGCGAACGCGACCCCGGGCCCGCGGGCGAGCCGTCACACGAGCACCGCGGGGTCACGAGAGAGGACGCCGAGCAGCTCTCGTTCGAGCTGCCGCACGATCCCGAGGATCGTTAGCCCACCGCGAGCCGGCCGCCGCGCCCGCCGGCTCGGTGCCACCGGGTCCCCTCGACGCGGTGACGTTCCTATGATTGGCCGTCAATGGACGCGCTCCCCGAATCAGTGGACGCCGTCGCCGATGGCCTGCGCGCAGCCGGCTATCTCCCCGGCGGATCGACCGCGCTGGTGGCCTACCTGGCCACGCGCCTGAACAAACCGGTGCTCGTCGAGGGCCCCGCGGGGGTCGGCAAGACCGAGCTGGCGAAGGCGATGGCGACCTACCTCGGGCGCGAGCTGGTGCGCCTTCAGTGCTACGAGGGACTCGATGAGGCCAAGGCGCTGTACGAGTGGAACTACCGCAAGCAACTACTGCGCATCCAGGCGGAGGCCGACGGTGCCGGCTGGTCGGAGGTCCAGGACGACATCTTCGGCGAGGAGTTCCTGCTGGCGCGACCGCTGCTAGCGGCGATCTCGGCGCCGTCGCCGGTCGTGCTGCTGATCGACGAGATCGACAAGACCGACCAGGAGTTCGAGGCGATGCTGCTCGAGCTGCTCTCGGACTTCCAGATCACGATCCCCGAGCTCGGGCGGATCGCGGCCAGCTCTCAGCCGGTCGTCCTGCTCACCTCGAACAACTCCCGCGAGTTGACCGAGGCGCTCAAGCGCCGTTGCCTGTACCTGTGGCTCGACTATCCGACGCTCGAGCACGAGCTCGCG
>CABDXV010000028.1_pt1 | contig 31307 bp, 29 predicted proteins | sample 3131821 | NCBI WGS metagenome assembly CABDXV01 (sample SAMEA5534336, study PRJEB31848) | metagenome | biome: tundra; feature: field; material: soil | place: USA | collected 2013-05 | depth 0.15 m | reverse complement strand
ACTGCCGGTGGGCGAATGAGCGTCGAGCTGGAGCCGGTCATCGGCCTGGAGATTCACGTACAGCTGGCGACGGCGACGAAGATGTTCTGCGGCTGCGAGCTGAGCTTTGGCGAGCCGCCGAACACGCGCACCTGCCCGGTCTGTCTCGGGCTACCGGGCGCGCTCCCGGTCGTCAACGCGCGCGCGATCCACTTCGGGCTGATGATCGGGCTGGCGCTGGGCTGCGAGCTCGCCTCGCGCTCGATCTTTCACCGCAAGAACTACTTCTACCCCGATCTTCCGAAGGGCTACCAGATCTCCCAGTACGACGAGCCGCTCTGCCGCGGCGGTGCGCTGGCGAGCGTGAGGATCCACCGGGTGCACCTCGAGGAGGACGCGGCGAAGCTGACCCACGTCGGTGCAAGCGGCCGGATCGACGGCTCCGAGCTTTCGGTGGTCGACTTCAACCGCGGCGGCACGCCGCTCGTCGAGATCGTGACCGAGCCCGACCTGCGCTCGCCCGCGGCGGCGCGCGAGTGGCTCGAGCTGCTGCGCGCGACGCTGCGCGCGCTGGGGGTCAGTGACGTGAACATGAACGAGGGCTCACTGCGCGCCGACGCGAACGTGTCGCTGCGACCGCTCGGCAGCGAGCGGCTCGGCACCAAGACCGAGCTGAAGAACATGAACTCGTTTCGCTTCCTCGAGCAGGGCGTCGCGGCCGAGATCGAGCGCCAGCGGGCGATCATCGAGGGCGGGGAGGAGGTCGCGCAGGAGACACTCCATTTCGATCCCTCCTCCGGCGCCATAACCTCGCTTCGCTCCAAGGAGGAGGCCCAGGACTACCGCTACTTTCCCGAGCCGGACCTGGTGCCGATCGCGACGACCGCCGCAATGCTGGCGGCGGCGCGCGCCGCGATGCCAGAGCTGCCGGCGGCGCGCGCCGCACGCTTCGAGCGTGAGCTGGGGCTGAGCGCCGAGCGGGCCCGCCAGCTTGCGTTCCGCGTCGAACTGGGCGACTTCTACGAGCAGGCGCTGGCGGCCGACGCGGAGCACGCGGTGGCGCTCGCCAACTGGGTCGGTGGCGAGCTGGTCGCGCGAACGGGAGACGAGGATCCGGCCGCGAGCAGGGTTGAGCCGGCTTCGCTGGCGTCACTGGTCGCGCTGGTTGCGCAGCACAAGCTGAGCGTGACCGCAGCGCGCCAGGTGCTCGACCTGCTGGTCGAGGCGGGCGGCGATCCGGCACAGATCATCGAGGCGCGCGGCCTCGGCGCAATCGACGACGCCGAGGGCCTGGCGGCGATTGTGGCTCGCGCGATTGCCAACGATCCCTCTGCCGCCGAGCAGGTGCGCGCCGGCAACCCCAAGGCGATCGGTGCGCTGGTCGGACCGATCATGCGCGAGACGCGTGGCCGCGCCGACGGCGCGGAGGTGACGCGGCTGATCCGGGTGGCGCTGGAGACGGAAGGGGACTGAGCGCGAGTTTGCAGGCGCGACAGCGCGGCGAAGCCGGCGGGCCTGATCTTGGCCCCCCGGCCAACGACGCCGACGGCGATCTGGCGGATCATCCCGGCATGAACCCACCAAGCGCCCGATCCAGATTCCTGCTCCTCCCGCAGGTGGTCGAGGCGTCCACGATGGTCAAGGCGCCGGCTGTCCTGCGGCGCTACAGCCTTGCTCGCCTGGCAGCCTCCGAGTCACCTGTGCGACCACAGCAGCGCCCATACCGGCCCCAGCCACAGTAGTGCCGTCGCGGGTGGGCGTAAGCTCTTCCGCATGAACGAACAACACACCGAGAGCGAGAGCCGGAGCCGCATGCAGTCGTTGGGCCGCCACGCGCTCGCCGCGTTGGTGCTTCTCGTCTGCGCGTGGCTCTTGCTGCACATCCTGTTTCATGTCGTCGTCGTGATCGCGACGATCATCGCCGTGATCGTCGCGATCATCGGCGCCGTCTGGGCGGTTCGCGTCCTATTCTGAACGGCGGAGAGGTCTACCTCGCGGTTTGCGTGATCTCTGCGTTTGTCGGCGCCTACATCGGCATGCGCAAGGGGAGCTCGCTGTTCGTCTGGTTCGTGATCTCCGGGGTGATCCCGATCCTCGGTCCGTTGGCAGCCGCGCTGTACCGTCGCGAGACGGAGGAGGCGTTGCGGGTCTGCCCGGGCTGCGGCGCGGCCGTGCGCCACTACGACGCGATGTGCATGCGCTGCGGGACGGATCTGGAGTACCCCGAGGACTCCGAGCTGATCGAGCCGGATTCCAGGCTTCGCGTGCGTGCACGGCTCTGATTGCGGCGGCAGGAAACCTCGGCGCAGGCACGCTATCCTGACCTGTCAGGCCTGTTCGTAGGCCGATTTCTCGTTTCCAGGCCACTTGAAAGGAGGTCAGCGCGATGCGTGCAGTCGATGCCGTGATGGAGTGCCTTAAAGCCGAGGGCGTCGATGTCGTATTCGGCCTCCCCGGTGGCGCGAACCTGCCGACCTACGACGCGTTCTATGACGCCGGCATCCGCCACGTGCTCGTGCGCCACGAGGCCGGGGGCGGCCACGCCGCCGAGGGCTACGCGAAGGCGACCGGCAAGGTCGGTGTCGCGCTGGCCACCTCGGGGCCGGGGGCGACCAACCTGGTGACGCCGATCGCCGATGCGATGCTCGACTCGGTGCCGGTCGTCTTCATCACCGGCCAGGTCCGCACCGACCTGCTCGGCACCGACGGCTTCCAGGAGGCCGACACGCTGGGCATCACGATCCCGATCGTCAAGCACTCGTTCATGATCCAGCACCCGCTGGAGATCCCGCAGGCGATCCACGAGGCCTTCCACATCGCGCGCAGCGGACGCCCGGGACCGGTGGTGATCGACGTGCCGCAGGACCTCTCGCGCGCCGAGATCCCCTATGAGCCGGTGCTCGAGCTCTCGCTGCCGGGCTATCAACCCACGATCGAGGGCAACCAGAAGCAGATCCGCCAGGCCGCCAACGCGCTCGCCAGCGCTCGGCGACCGGTGATCTACGCCGGTGGTGGCGTGGTCAACTCCAACGCCGCCGCCGAGTTGGTCGAGTTCGCGACCGCCGACCGCTTTCCGGTCACCTGCACGCTGATGGGGCTCGGGGCGTTCCCCGGCACCCACGAGCAGTGGCTCGGGATGCTGGGTATGCACGGCACGCGCACCGCCAACTACGCGATGGACGAGGCCGATCTGATCTGCGCCGTCGGCGCGCGCTTCGACGATCGCATCACCGGCAAACTCGCAGAGTTCGCGCCGCATGCGAAGTTCATCCACATCGACATCGATCCCGCGGAGATCTCCAAGAACGTCGCCGCGCACATACCGATCGTTGGCGACGCACGGAACATCCTGCGGAAGTTGGTGACGGAGTATCGCGCGCTGGAGGCCGATCCTGCGAGGCTCAGTGACTGGTGGACGAAGATCAACGCCTGGAAGGCCGAGCACCCGCTGCGCTACGAGGACAGCTCCGACTCGGAGATCAAGCCCCAGTATCTGATCCAGGCGCTCTACCAGGCCACCGACGGAAAGGCGATCATCGTCTCCGACGTCGGCCAGCACCAGATGTGGGCGGCCCAGTACTACCACTTCACGCGGCCGCGCCAGTGGATCAACTCCGGCGGGCTCGGCACGATGGGCTTCGGCCTGCCGGCCGCGATGGGCGCCAAGGTCGGCATGCCCGACGAAACGGTCTGCGTGATCGCCGGCGACGGATCGATTCAGATGAACATCCAGGAGCTTGCCACCTGCGTACAGGAGGACATTCCGGTGAAGGCGTTCATCATGAACAACGGCTACCTCGGCATGGTGCGCCAGTGGCAGGAGCTGTTCTGGGACCACCGCTACAGCCAGGTCGACATGGGCGAGCACCCGGACTTCGTCAAGCTCGCGGAGGCCTACGGAGCGACCGGGTTGCGCTTCACCGACAAGGGCTCGCTGGTCGAGGACATCCGCACCGCAATCGCGACCCCCGGTGTCGTCGTCGCCGATGTGCGCGTGACCCGCGAGGAGAACACCTACCCGATGATCGCGCCCGGCGCCGCCGCGCGCGACATGGTGGGGTGATCGAGATGGGTGAGCCTGGAACGAAGGTCCCCCTGAGCCTCGAGGAACTCGATGCGGCAGTCGGTCTGCGAACGGGACGCAAGCACGTGCTCTCGATCCTGGTCGAGAACCGCCCCGGTGCCCTGACGCGGATCGCCGGTCTGTTCGCGCGCCGCGGCTTCAACATCGAGACGCTGACGGTCGGCCCGACCGACGACGCGCAGTTCTCCCGCATCACGCTCACCGTAGACGGTGCGCTGCACCCGATCGACCAGGTGACCAAGCAACTGCACAAGCTCGTCAACGTCCTGAAGATCCGTGACCTCGAGCCGTCCGGGACGGTGACGCGCGAGCTGGCACTCTTCAAGATCACCGCAGAGGCGCAGGCGCGCAGCGAGATCCTCGAGTTCACGGAGATCTTCCGCGGACGCGTCGTCGACACGACAAAACGCTCGATCACGGTCGAGGTGACCGGTGACGCCGAGAAGATCGCTGCCTACGAGCGTGTCGTGCGCCCCTACGGCCTGATCGAGATGATGCGCACGGGCGAGATCGCGATGTCGCGGGGCCGTACGGAGACCTAGCGTGGCGGTAGCGCGGACGGACTCGAGGCATTCACCGTTCGCGCTATCGCAGCAGCACCGCACGCTTCTTGACGCACAGCTGCACCGTGCGCTGCGCTCCGCCAGGCGTCACGGCGAGTGCGTGGCCGCCGTCAGCTGGCGGCTCGAGAGCGTGGCGGATCCGAGCGCGGTCGTGCTCGCTTCGCGCCGCGCGCAGGAGCCCTGGATGTGCTTCGAGCAGCCCGAGCGCGAGCGCTCGGTGGTCGCGGCGCTCGGGGAGGTCGTGACGCTTGAGGATCGTGGGCACAGCCGTTTCGGACGCACGGCGGCGCGCTGGCGCGATCTGGTCGCGCGGGCCTGCGTCGAGCCCTCGGGCGGGCCGGTTGGCGGCGGGCTGATCGCCTGCGGCGGCTTCGCGTTCGCTCCGGACGGTGGTAGCTCGCCGCACTGGTCGGCCTTCGCTCCGGCGTCGCTGGTGGTGCCCGAGATCGCGCTCGTGCGCCGCCGCGATGAGGTCTGGTGCACGGTCGCGGCGCTGGTTCGCCCCGATGAGGTGGTCGAGCAGTTGGCCGAGCGCGTCGATCAGCGGCTCGCGTCGCTGCGCGAGCATCCGCCCACGCTGCTGGATCCCCACCCGACTGAGCACCACACGATCGCCGGCGCGATGGCGCCCGAACACTACGAGGCGGCCGTCGCGCGGGCGGTCGAGCTGATCGCCGCCGGGCGGCTCGAGAAGATCGTGCTGGCGCGCGAAGTCGACGTGCACGGGCCGACGCCGCACGATCCTGCGGCGCTCTTCGGCGTGCTACGCGAGGCCTTTGCCGGCTGCTTCGTCTACGCCGTCGGGCGCGGCGACGCCACCTTCGTCGGCGCCACGCCCGAGCTGTTGATGCGCCGCGAAGGCCTGCGTCTGAGTACGGTCGCGCTCGCCGGCTCGATCGGCCGCAGCGCCGACCCGGCGGTCGACGATCACCTCGGCGAACGCCTGCTGCGCTCCGACAAGGAACGTGAGGAGCACGCGATCGTCGCGCGGCGGATCGAGCGCGCGCTGCGCCCGCACGCGGTCTGGGTGACGATGGGCGAGCAGCCGGAGGTCGTGCGGATCGCCAACATCCAGCACCTGGCGACGCCGATTCGCGCGCAGCTCGCGTCGCCCGTCGCGGCGGTCGAGCTGGCCGGGCTGCTGCATCCAACACCCGCCGTCGGCGGCGAGCCGGCGGCGGTCGCGCTGCCTCTGATCCGCGCGCTCGAGGGAATCGATCGAGGCTGGTACGCCGGCCCGCTCGGCTGGACCGACGCCAACGAGGATGGGGAGTTCTGCGTCGCCCTGCGATGCGCGCTGATCCAGGGAGCGCTGGCGCGCTGCTACGCGGGTGATGGCGTGGTGGCGGACTCCGAGCCGGCGGCCGAATTGGCTGAGACCGAGGTCAAGCTGGCGGCCCTGCTGCCGCTGCTGGCGGCGTAGCGCCGCGCCTGGGCAGCGCGTCGGCGTGGCGTCAGGCGTGCTCAGCCGCCGCCACGGCGGCCGCCACGCGCCTGTGCAGCGCGACACCGGCCGCGCGGTCGGTTCGCACCTCGATCAGGGTCTCGCGCGCGGGCTCGACGAGCAGCGCTCGCAGTGCCTCGAGCGTCCGGGGCTGCTCATGGCGAAAGCCAAAGAGCCTGGCCGCTTGCTCGAAGTCGAGCCCCGTGGGCGTTGCGACATGCTGCTCGTAGACGTCCAGCTCGCGCGCGATCGGCAAGTAGTCGAACACCGCCGCGCCGCCGTTATTGACCAGCACGATCGTCAGCGACAGCCGCAGGCGCGACGCCGCGAGCAGCCCCCCGAGGTCGTGGGCGAATGCCACGTCGCCGATCAGCACGACGACGGGCCCGTCGGCCACCGCGGCCACGCCCAGCGCGCTCGAGAGCGTGCCGTCGATCCCGTTGGCGCCACGATTGGAGAGCACGCGCGGCGCGTCGTCGCGCACCGGCCAGAAGGACTCGAGCTCGCGCACCGGCATCGACGCCGCGACGAACACGGTGGCGTCGGGCGGCAGCGTGGAGGCGATCGCACGAGCCACGTTCGGCTCGGTGAGTTCGTCGCCCAGCGTCCGATCGATCGTCGCCCCGGCCCGAGCGTCGGCCGCGCGCCAGGTCTCGAGCCAGCCCGGATCCGCCGCGGGCGGGGGCTCGAGCAGCCGAGGGTCGGCATGCAGGATGAGCTCGACAACAGACGACGGGTCCTGCCACGCCGACTGCGGGTCGACGAGGATCTGGCGCGCGTTTTCCAGACCGCCGAGCCAGTTGCGCAGCGCTCTGGAGGTCGGCAGGTCGCCGACCCTGATGACGACCTCGGGCGCATGGTCTTGCACGAAGATGCGGTCGCGGAGCAGGAGGTCGTAGTGCGCGACCGCGGCCGGGCCCCGGCGCGCGCCGGAGAGCGGGTCGGCGAGCAGCGGATAGCCGGACCGGCGCGCCAGCTCCGGTATCGCCGGCGCAAGGCCCGCGTCGTCACGCCCGGCAACGATCACTCCGCGCGCCGCCGTGCTGATGTGGTCGGCCAGTCGCGCCGGCTCGGCCGCGCGAGGGCGCACCGTGGTCCACGGCCGTCCGCCGGGCCGCCCGCCCGGAGGCGGCCGCACGCGGTCAGGCACGAGCGGATCGCGTAGCGGCCAGTTCAGGTGCACGGGGCCGGCGCGCTCGCCACCGGCAACGGCGTAGGCGCGACATGCGAGCGCGCGGATCCAGGCGATGCGCTCGTCCGTGACGTCGTGGTTTCCGACCTCGAAGAACCAGCGGGCGGCGTCCGCGTACAGCTTGATCTGGTCGATCGTCTGGCCTGCGCCGATCTCGCGCAGCTCCGGCGGGCGGTCGGCGGTCAGAACGATCAGCGGCACGCGCGCCTCGCTCGCCTCGATCACCGCGGGAGCGAAATTGGCCGCCGCGGTGCCTGACGTGCAGGCCAGCGCGACGGGCCGCGCGGTGGCCTTGGCGATGCCCAGCGCGAAGAAGCCGCTCGAGCGCTCATCGATCTGGGAATGCGCGCGGAGTCGCGGATGGCGCGCCAGCGCAAGCACCAGCGGAGTGGAGCGCGAGCCGGGGGATGTGCAGGCGTCGGTCATGCCGCAGCGCGCCAGCTCGTCGACGAAGGCGGCGATCAGCTCGTGGGTGTCCCGGATCGCGGTCACGGATGAACCGTAGCGGCGCGGAGGGGCCGCACGCGAGCGCGCCAAACGTGGCGCTACAATGCGACGCACCGCCTGATCGCCGCTGTGCCCACGCCCGTCGTCTTCCTGCACGGCTTCGCCGCCACCGCTCGCCACTGGGACCGCGTCATCGCCGCGCTTCCAGAGGACGGCTTCGTCGCGCGCCCTCTGAACCTCACCGACGCGGATCCGCTCATGCCCGACGGCGTGACGGCGCTCGTCAGCGAGTGCACGCACGACCAATTCATCCTCGTCGGTTACTCGATGGGCGGACGCCTCGCGCTGCACGCCGCGCTCGAGATCCCGGAGCGCGTCGAGCGTCTGGTCCTGATCTCCACCAGCGCCGGGATCGAGGACGACACGAAGCGCACGGCTCGCAGGGTCGCCGACGACGCGCTCGCCTCGGAGATAGAGCGGGGCTCGATCGCGTCCTTCATCGAACGCTGGCGCGCGGTGGCGCTGTTCGCGCACGATCCTGACTGGGTTCAGAAGGAGGTCGCCGCCGATGAGCGCCGCTGCGACCCGGGGTCGCTAGCCGCCTGCCTGCGCGACTTCGGCGCCGGGGCGATGGCGCCGATGTGGGGTCGCCTAGGCGAGCTGAGCATGCCGGTCGCGGTGCTGGCGGGAGCGCAGGACGTCGCGTATCAGTCGATCGGCCGGCGCCTGGCGGCGGGCATCGGCAGGGCCACCTTCCAGGCAGTGCCCGGCGTGCGCCACCGTGTCGCGCTCGAGGCGCCGGCGGCTGTGGTTCGCGCGATCGCCCCAGACGGGGCCTAGACGCCGAGCCCCGGTCCGTCCGGCACGGCGATTTCGCCGCGCACGACGCGCAGCGCCGGCGGGACCTCGCTGAACAGTTCGAGCGTCGCGAGGCCGCACGGCGGCAGTGGAGCGAGCGCAGCAGCCGCGTGCAGCGCCGCGGCTATCCCGCGGGGACCATCGTAGGTCGAGGCCACGTACACCTCGGCGCCGCTCGCGCGAACCAGCGCCGCGGCGGCGAGCAGTCCGCCGATCCCGCCGCAGCGGGAGATCTTCAGGCAGACCGCGTCGGCGACGCGTGCGGTCAGCGCGCCGGGGATGGCCGCGGTTTCGTCGATCGCGATTCGCACGGCGACGCGCTCGCGCAGCTCGCGGGTCTCGTCGAGGCCGCGCACGGGCTCTTCGATCAGCTCGAGGCCGTGGATGCTGAGCGCCGAGATCATCTGCTGCGCCTGGGCGACGCTCCAGGCGCCGTTGGCGTCGAGGCGCAAGCTCGGCTCCGGGCCGATCGCCGCGCGCACTGCCGCGACGCGCGCCACGTCGTCGGCGAAGCCGACCTTCAGCTTCACGCAGGAGTAGCCCGCCGCGACAGCTTCAGCGGCCGCTCGCGCGGCCTCCTCCGGCGTCTGGGCGGCAACGCTCGCGTTGACCGCGATCGTTTGAGGGGTCGAGTCACTGAGCAGCTCGCAGACCGGGCGCCCGGCGCGTTTGCCCGCCAGGTCCCACAGCGCGATATCGATCGCCGCGAGTGCCTGCGGCAGCGCGTCGGCGGCGCGACAGACGTCGAGCAGCGTCCCGCCGGCTCCTAGCGAAGAAGCCCCGAGCTCCCATCGGTAGGCCTCCAGCGCGGCTATCGTGCGCTCGATCGACACCCCGTCGTAGGACTCGAGCGGCGCCGCCTCGCCGTAACCGCTCAGCCCCGCGTCGTCAGTCAGCGTGACCTCGATCAGCTCGCGCCGGCGCAGGAGTCCGTGGGCGGTTGCCTGGGGCTGCGCAAAGCGACACTCGACGCGCTGCAGCGACAGCTCCATCGACCTAGGCCAGTACGCCGGCGCAGAGCAGCAGGCAGAAGAGGAGAGCAAGCTTCGCGCTGCTCGCGAGAGCCGCGTTGAGCGATGGTCCGTCGGCGTGCGTGCGCACCTTCTGGACGACACCTATGGCGAGTGGCGCGGCCGCCGCCGTGACGAACAGCCAGGGAGAGAGCGCGCCGGCGAACCAGGGCACCCACGAGGACACGAACGCAGCGCCGACCATGACCGCGAACAGCACGCGCGTCCGTTCACGGCCGAGGCGCACGGCGAGCGTTCGCTTGCCCGCGCGGCGGTCGGTGTCGATGTCGCGCACGTTGTTCACAACGAGGATCGCGGCGATCAGCAGCCCCACGGGAATCGCGAGCACGAACGCCTCCCACGGCAGGTCGCGGCGCTGCACGAAGTAGGACCCGGTGACGGCGACCAGCCCGAAGAAGAGGAAGACGAAGACCTCACCGAGGCCCTCGTAGCCGTAGGGTCGCGGACCCCCGGTGTAGAGCACACCGGCGAGAATCGAGGCCGAGCCGACGGCGAGCAGCAGCCAGCCTGCGACCGCGATCAGGTAGACGCCGCAGAGGACCGCTGCGCCAAAGGTCAGATATGTGGCGATCAGGACCTGGCGCGGCGGTACCAGTCCGCCCGCGGTCACGCGCACAGGGCCGATCCGCTCGTCGGTGTCGGCGCCGCGGCGCGCATCGGAGTAGTCGTTGGAGAGATTCGTGCCGATCTGGATCAGCACGGCGCCCAGCAGCGCGGCGATGAACGCCAGCGGATGGAAGGTGTCGTAGCGGATCGCCAACGAGGTACCGACGAGCACCGGCGCAATCGCGGCCGGCAGGGTCCGCGGCCGCGCCGCCATCAGCCAGACTCTCACGGGCGGCGCGGGAACTGCGAGAAGTCGGGTGGGCGCTTTTCGGTGTAGGCAGCGCGACCTTCGCGGGCCTCTTCGGAGCCGTAGAACAGGAGGTTTGCGTCGTGGGCCAGCTGCTGCAGTCCGGCGAGCCCGTCTTCGGAGGCGTTGAAGCTGGCCTTGAGCAGACGCAGCGCAAACGGTGAGAGCGCCAGCATCTCGCGACACCACGCGACGGTCTCCTGCTCGAGACGCTCGAGCGGCACGACGGCATTGACGAGCCCCCAGTCGAGCGCCTGGTGCGCGTCGTACTGGCGACACAGGAACCAGATCTCCTTCGCGCGCTTCTGACCGATCTGGGCGGCGAGGATGCTCGCGCCGTAACCGCCGTCGAAGGACCCGACGCGCGGGCCGCTCTGGCCGAAGCGCGCGTTCTCCGCGGCGACCGTCAGATCGCACACGACGCTCAGCACGTGGCCCCCGCCGATCGCGTACCCGGCGACCATCGCGACCACAGGCTTGGGCGTGCGGCGGATCTGCAGATGCAGATCGGTGACGTGGAAGCGTCCGAGTGCGCCCGGCTCGGCCTGGTAGCCCGAGTCGCCACGCACGCGCTGGTCCCCGCCGGAGCAGAACGCGTCGGGGCCCTCGCCTGTCAGCACGATCACGCCAACTGCGGTGTCCTCTCGGGCGCGGGTGAAGGCATCGGAGAGCTCGACCACGGTCTGCGGGCGAAAGGCGTTGCGGACCTCGGGGCGGTTGATCGTGATCTTCGCGATACCTGGCTCGCGCGAGCGTTCGTAGCGGATGTCGGCATAGTCGCCGTCGGCCACCCACTCGACGGCGGGGGTGCTCGCGTCGTCGGACACGCCCGCAAGGCTAGCCTTTCGGGAGTGAAAGTTGAGGCGTGGCTGACACGGGCGGCCCGGCGATGGCCAGATCGGGTCGCGGTCGAGATGATCGAGCGCTCGATCAGCTACCGGCAGCTGGACCGGCTCGCGGGTGCGGGAGCGCGCGAGCTGGGGGTCGCTCCGGGATCGCGCGTAGCGGTCGCGTTGGCGCCCGGGATCGAGTTCGTCGTGGCCCTGCACGCCTGCCTGCGGGCGGGCGCGATCGCGCTGCCGGTGGATCTGCGCGACCCGGCCGATCTTCGCACGCTGTCGGAGTGCGACGCGACCGTCGAGACACCGCTCTCGTGCAGCGCGCCGCCGCTACCCGCGACCGAGCACGATCTGGACGCGACGGCGCTGGTCATTCGCACATCGGGAACCAGTGGCGCTCCACGTGAGGTGCCACTCACCTACGGTAACTTCCTGTGGAGCGCCCTCGGCTCGGCCGTGGCAGTCGGACGCGATCCGCACGAGCGGTGGCTGTGCACGCTGCCGCTGGTGCACGTCGGCGGGCTCTCGATCGTGCTGCGCAGCGTGATCTATGCCACGACGGCGGTGGTCCATGAGCGCTTCGCCCGCGACGCGGCGCTCGAGGCGCTGATGGAGCGGGAGATCACGCTCGTCAGTGTGGTCGCGACGACGCTCGCGCGGCTGCTCGACGGAGGACTGGCGAATCCGCCGAGGCTGCGTTGCGCGCTGGCCGGCGGCGGCCCGGTCCCGGCGGCGCTGCTCGATCGTGCCCGCGCGGCGGGCGTCGTCGTCAGTCAGACCTACGGCCTGACCGAGGCCTGCTCGCAGGTCGCAACCCAGGTTCCGGGCGAGCGCGGGGTGGACTCCGGCGCGCCGCTGTTCTGCACGCGCGTGACGCTCGCGCCGGACGGCGAGATCCTGGTCGGTGGGCCGACGTTGAGCCCCGCGGTCGTCGGTGGTGTGCTGGCGACCGGCGATCTTGGCGAGCTCGACGCCGACGGGTCGCTGCGGGTCATCGGCCGGCGGTCCGACACGATCATCTCCGGCGGCGAGAACGTCGCCCCGAGCGAGGTCGAGGCCGTGCTCGAGGAACACTCGGCGGTGCTGGAGGCCGCCGTCTTCGGTGTCGCCGACGAGCAGTGGGGCGAGGCCGTGCACGCGCAGGTGGTGGTCCGGGGCGGGGCGAGCGAGGCCGACCTGCGCGAGCACTGCGGGCGGCGACTCGCGCCGTTCAAGGTGCCCAAGGTGATCGACTTCGCCGACCGCCTTCCGCGCACCGCCTCGGGGAAGCTGCAACGCAGCCGCCTTCCGGTTGACGGCCGAGAGCCGACGTCATAAGGTCGCCGCATGCGTAACCGCGTCCTGTTCGTGTCGGTCTTGCTGGTCGGCGCCATCGCGATGAGCGCGCTCGCGTCCGGGAACGCACGGCGTGTGGTTGGCAACTGCACCACCTCGCAGGTGCGCCCCACGACGATCGTGATCGCGTGCGCCGACGACAACCTCGCGCTGACCAAGCTGCATTGGGGCTCCTTCGGCGGAGCGAGCGCGGTCGCCGGCGGGCAGTACTACGTCAACGGCTGCACGCCGGACTGCGCCGCCGGAAAGTTCCACTCCTACCCGATCACGCTGATCGTCTCCGCCGCCGCGCCGTGTCCGGACAAACACGACGACTACCGGCGTGTGAGCGTGACCTTCACCGGCAAGCGGCCGCCGGGGCAGAAGACCGCGCGCGAGCGGCTGTCGCTCTCCTGCCCGCTGCCCGGATAGTCGCGCCGCACGTTTCGCGCAACGGCGATCGAGTTTGCGGCAGAGAGATTGACGCCTTCGGCGCCAGCGCTTACGGTCCGCCGATGCGCCCACCTTCGATTGCGCCGCCGGCTTCCACGGTTCCGTCTTGCCCGCTGACGGACTAGATCCGCCCGGCGGCGAGCGCGACCACGACGCGGAGCGTCGTGCGATCCTCGAATCGTGGGACGCCGCGGCCGCGGGCTGGGGGCGCCGGATGCCGGCGTGGGGCGACGAGACCGCCCCGGTCGCCGAGTGGATGATCGAGGCCGCGCGGCTGCTCCCCGGCCAGCGGGTGTTGGATCTCGCGGCCGGACCCGGCACTGTCGGGTTCCTCGCGGCGAGGCTGATCGCGCCGGGCGGCACGCTGATCTGCAGCGACCAGTCGGAGGCGATGGTCGAGCTCGCGCGGTCGCGCGGCGCGGAGCTCGCTCTGACCAACGTCGAATACCGCGTGCTCGGCGGCGAATGGATCGACCTGGAGCTGGCGAGTGTGGACGTCGTGCTCTGCCGCTGGGGCTACATGCTGATGGTCGACCCCGCCGCGGCGCTGCGCGAGACCCGGCGCGTGCTGCGCAGCAGCGGGCGCGTGGTGCTGGCGGTCTGGGACGCCCGCGAGCGCAACCCGTGGTCGGCGATCCCGACGGCCGTGCTGGTCGAGCACGGCCTGGCAGACGCGCCCCAGCCGGGGACACCCGGCCCGTTCGCGCTCGGCAACGGTGTGCTGCTGCGGTCGATGCTCGAGGACGCGGGATTCACCGAGATCGCGATCGACGTGGTCGAGATCTCGCGCGTCGCGCCCGAGTTCGACACCTGGTGGGCGACTCATCTGGACCTGTCGATGTCGACGCGCGCCGCGTTCGAGCTCGCCGACGAGCTGCAGACCGAGGCGGTCGAAGCCGAGCTTGCGGCAAGGCTCGCGCCCTACACCGCGCTGAGCGGCGCGCTGGCCGTGCCCGGTCGCACGCTGGTCGCGGTCGCCGAGGCGTGACGGCGGCGCTCCGGCGTGACCCGATAGCCTGCTGCGCATGATCTACGACGACGATGCAGACCTCAGCAAGCTCGGCGGCAAGACCGTCGCGATCATCGGCTACGGCTCCCAGGGCCATGCCCATGCGCTCAACCTGAGGGATTCCGGGGTGAATGTCGTCGTTGGCTTGCGGGAGGGCTCAAGCTCGGTCGCCGCCGCGCGCGAGGCGGGACTCGAGGTGCTCGGCGTCGTCGAGGCCGCCAGTCGCGGCGAGGTCGTGATGATCCTCGCGCCCGACGAGCTCCACCACGATGTCTGGGAGCAGCACGTGCGCGACGGCGTCGCCGAGGGCAACCTGCTGCTGTTCGGACACGGCTTCTCGATCCATTACGGCGAGATCGTGCCCCCGCAAGGGGTGGACGTCGCGCTGGTCGCGCCGAAGGGGCCGGGCCATCTGGTGCGCCGAGAGTTCGTCGAGGGGTCCGGTGTCCCGGGCCTGGTGGCTGTGCAGCAGGACGCCACGGGCGACGCTCGCGCGCTCGCGCTGGCGTATGCGAAGGGGATCGGCTGCACGCGCGGCGGCGTGATCGAGACGACCTTCAAGGATGAGACCGAGACCGACCTGTTCGGCGAGCAGGCGGTGCTCTGCGGCGGCGCCTCGGCACTGGTCCAGGCGGGCTTCGAGACGCTGGTCGAGGCCGGCTATGACCCCGAGATGGCCTACTTCGAGTGCCTGCACGAGCTGAAGCTGATCGTCGATCTGATCTACGAGAAGGGGCTCGCCGGGATGCGGTTCTCGATTTCCAACACAGCTGAGTACGGCGACTACACCCGCGGCAGCCGGGTGATCACGGCCGAAACGCGTGCACATATGAAGCAGATCCTCGCTGAGATCCAGTCCGGTGCGTTCGCGCGCGAGTGGATCGCCGAGAATCGCGCCGGCCAGGAGAACTTCAAGCGCATGCGCTCAGAGCAGGCAGCCACCCAGGTCGAGGACGTCGGCAGGGAGCTGCGCTCGCATATGGGTTGGATCAAGCCGAGTTTCTGATGCTCGCCTACGTCTTCTGGCACCGCCCCGGCGTCGGGGTCGCGCCGGAGGCCTATGCGACGCTCGTCGCGCGCTTTCACCGCTCGATCGCCGCGCGTCCGCCGGCGGGGTTCGTGAGCTCGACGTCGTTTCGCGCGCCGGCCCCCAACTGGTTGGGCGACGAGCCGGCGTTCGAGGACTGGTACGTGGTCGAGGACTTCGCTGCGCTGGGCGTGCTCAATGCCGCGGCGGTCGGCCGTGGCCATCTGAGCTCGCACGACGCGGCCGCCCGCCGTGCCGGTCCGGGGACCGGCAGCGTGTACCGCTTGCTCGAGGGCGCGGCGACGCCGGCTCAGGCCCGTGTCGCGATCTGGATCGAGAAGCCTCGCGGCGTGGAGGCGCCACTGCTGGCCGCGCTGCTGGGCGATGGGATGGACGGCGTCCATGCTGGCCTGTGGCAGCGACAGCTCGCACTCGGCCCGGCACCGGAGTACTGCCTGATGGCCGCCGAGGCGTCGAGCGGCGTCGCGGCGTCCCGCCTGCCGCGGGGCTGGAGCGCGACGATCACGGTGCGCGAGCCGCTCTGAGCCGTCGCGCCGCACCCGCGTAAGCGTGGCCGGCGGAAGCCCACGGCAGAGTCACACATCCGCTGCCAGACCCTCTACAATTCCACTCAGCCGTCGTAACTGGCGTTCTGGTGGGATGAACCTACGGGGAGCGACGGCGAGCACCGCCGCGCGCCTGGGCACCTCCGCACTTTCCAACAGCGAGGAGTCCCCATGACGCCAGTGACCGACACCCCGAAAGCCCCGCCGATCACCATCCCGGAGGGCCTGAAGCCGGCCGACGGCCGTTTCGGCAGCGGGCCATCCAGGATCCGTCCCGCACAGCTCGAGCGCCTCGCAACCGACGGCGCGGCGGTGCTCGGCACGTCGCATCGTCAGGCGCCCGTGCGCGGCCTCGTCGGCCGCGTGCGCACAGGGCTGCGCGAGCTGTTCTCGCTGCCCGATGACTACGTCGTGGCACTCGGCAACGGCGGAGCCACCGCGTTCTGGGACATGGCCGCCTTCGGGCTGGTCAACGAGCGCGCGCTGCACCTCGTCAACGGCGAGTTCTCGAGCAAGTTCGCCGCCGTCACGAAGCTGGCGCCGTTCCTCGCCGACCCGGTTGTGATCGCGGCCGAGCCCGGCCACGCGCCGGAGCCGACCGGCTCGGCTGGGGTCGATGTGATCGCCTGGGCCCACAACGAGACGTCGACAGGCGTAATGATCGACGTGCAGCGTCCGGGTGACGCCGGCGACGCACTGGTGGTCATCGACGGAACCTCGGCCGCCGGCGGCCTGCCGCTCGATCCGCTCCAGGTCGACGCCTACTACTTCGCGCCGCAGAAGAGTTTCGGCTCCGACGGAGGCCTGTGGCTCGCGCTGCTCAGCCCCGCCGCGGTCGAGCGCACGGCGCAGGTCGCCGCGTCCGGCCGCTTCATCCCAGCGTTTCTCTCTCTCGCCGACGCGCTCGCCAACTCGGAGAAGAACCAGACCGTCAACACGCCGGCAATCGCCACTCTCTACCTGATGGCCGAGCAGCTCGACTGGATGCTCGCCGGCGGTGGTCTGGACTGGTGTGTCGCACGGACCCGCGAGTCGACCGGCCATCTCTACGAATGGGCCGAGCGCGGCGCGGTGACCACGCCGTTCGTCGCGGATCCACGGGCGCGCTCGCGGATCGTCGCGACAATCGACTTCGACGAGACGGTCGACGCCGCCGCGCTCGCGGCGACGCTGCGTGCCAACGGGATCGTCGACGTCGAGCCCTACCGCAAGCTGGGGCGCAACCAGCTGCGAGTCGCCACCTATCCGGCGGTCGAGCCCGATGATGTGCGGGCGCTGACCGCGTGCATCGACTATGTCCTGGAGCGTGTGGCATGACCGCCCGTGTGCTGGTCCGTGAAGACGTCGGTGAATCCGGGCTCGCCCTGCTGCAGGAGCAGTTCGACGTGGAAACCGGGTTCGACTGGTCGGTCGAGCAGCTGGCCGAGCGCATCGGCGAGTTTGACGCGATCCTGATCCGCTCGGCCACCAAGCTGACCGCCGAGCTGATCGAGCGCGGCGAGCGCTTGCGCGTCATCGGTCGCGCCGGGGTCGGTGTCGACAATGTCGACGTCGCGGCCGCGACGCGTCGCGGCATCGTGGTCGCCAATGCGCCGCAGTCCAACGTGGTGACCGCCGCCGAGCACACGCTCGCGCTGCTGCTCGCGCTAGCCCGCAACATCCCGCAGGCCCACGCCTCGCTGACCGCAGGGCGCTGGGAGCGCTCCAAGTTCTCGGGCGTCGAGCTGTGCGACAAGCAGCTCGGGATCGTCGGCTTCGGACGGATCGGGCAGCTCGTCGCAACCCGCGCGCGCGGCTTCGGTATGCGCGTGATCGCGTTCGACCCGTTGGTCTCGGCCGAGCGTTATCGGGAGCTTGGGGTGGAGAAGGCGGCGAACGTCGACGAGGTCTACGCGCGCGCAGAGTTCCTCACGATCCACCTTCCGGTGACGGATGAGACGCGGGGGATCATCGATGCGGAGGCGATCGCGAAGATGCGCGACGGCGTGCGCATCCTCAACGTCGCGCGCGGCAAGCTGATCGACGACGCCGCGCTGCAGGCAGGTCTCGATAGCGGCAAGATCGCCGGCGCTGCGCTGGACGTCTTTCCCAGCGAGCCGATCACCGACTACCCGCTGTTCCAGGGCTATCCCAACGTCGTCGTCACGCCGCATCTCGGCGCCTCGACCGCTGAGGCGACCGATCGGGCGGGTTTTCAGAGCGCCGAGCAGATCGTGCTCGCGCTGACCGGTGGCGCCGTCACCACGGCCGTCAACATCCCGTCGGTCGGCGCCGAGGCGATGGAGCAGCTGGCGCCGTTCCTGCCGCTCGCCGAGCACCTCGGCCACCTTGCGATGGGGCTGGCGCAGGGCAGCTCGGTGGAGCGGATCGAGGCCGCCTTCCTGGGCCGCATCGCCGATCTGGACACGCGGCTGTTGACCCTCGCGGTGATCACCGGTGCGATGCGGGGGCGGACCGAGCAGGACGTCAACTACGTCAACGCCGCATCGTTCGCGCAGGAGCGCGGGATCGTGATCGAGGAGAAGTCGAGCCGCGAGGCCGAGGACTTCAACGAGCTGATCCGCGTCACCGTCGTCGCAGGCGGCGAGCGGGTTGCGGCCGCCGGCACCGGCGTTGGGCCGGGCCACGTGCCGCACCTCGTGGAGGTCTGGGACCACCGCTTCATGGTCCCGCTCGAGAAGCACGTCTCGGTCTTTCGCTATCGGGATGTGCCGGGCATGATCGGACACGTCGGCACCGTCTTCGGACGCAACGCCATCAACATCTCGTCGGCGGCGGTCGGCCGCCAGACGGACGGCCAGGATCACCAAGACGGCGCCCTGGCGGCGATGGTCGTCACGACGCACGAACCGGTGCCGGACGGCGTCGTGGCGGATGTGCTCGCCGCGGCCGAGTTCGTCAGCGGAAGGAGCGTCACCCTGGGTTGAGACGCGAGGGACATTGAGACGGGGCCTTGGACCGGCCGCGCAGGGCGAGGCTGCGGCGTTCGCGCGTCACGATCCGTTCTGGCCCGCTCAGCTGACGGTGCTCGCAGCGATCGTGCTCAGCCTCGATCTGCCGAGCTACCTGACGATCCGTGAGGTCTGGCTGATCCCGGCGATCGAGGGCGTGCTGCTGGTGGCGCTGGTCGCGCTGACACCGGGGATGGGCCAGAGCGGCTCGCAGCGACGCCGGATCGCGCTGGCGCTGATCGGGCTCGTCAGCGCCAGCAACCTGCTCAACCTGATCCTGCTCGTGCACCGCCTGCTGGACGGCCCGGCGACGCTCGGCCGTCCGCTGGTTCTCGCTGGCGCCGAGATCTGGATCACCAACGTGCTGCTGTTCGCGGTCTGGTACTGGGAGCTGGACCGCGGCGGGCCGCTCGCGCGCCGGCTCGAGGTGCTGCGCGCCCCCGACTTCCTGTTTCCGCAGATGACAGACCGCCATCTCGGGGGAATCGACTGGCGCGCGGGCTACGTCGACTACCTCTATACCTCGTTCACCAACGCCGCGGCGTTCAGCCCGACCGACACGATGCCGCTCACGCCGATGGCGAAGATGCTGATGCTGGTGCAGTCGCTCGCGTCGCTCGTGACGATCGGGATGGTCGTCTCGCGGGCTGTCAACATCCTCCACTGAGCAACAGACGGCGCTTCGCCGTCCGCCTTGCAGGTGTGGCACCGGCCGCCGAGTTTCACTAAGCTGTCCGCGAATGATGTTCCCGAAGTCTCTCCTGCTTCTTCTCCTCCCCCCTCGGGGGGAATAGCGCGTGGCGGCCGCGTAGCCGCAAATTCAGCCGAGAAGAAGCCGTGGGAGAAGCCCGAAAGGAGCGAGGAGCATCATGGATTCCGTAGCTGATCAAGTACTGATTTTCGACACGACGCTGCGCGACGGAGAGCAGTCGCCGGGCATTTCGCTGAACGCCGCGGAGAAGCTCGAGATCGCCCAGCAGCTCGCGCGCCTTGGCGTCGACGTGATCGAGGCCGGCTTCCCGATCGCCTCGCCGGGCGACTTCGAGGCGGTCCAGGGCATCGCGCGCCAGGTCGAGGGGCCGGTGATCGCCGGTCTCGCGCGTACGCATTTCGCCGACATCGAGTCGGCTGCGAAGGCGGTCAAGGACGCCACGCGCCCGCGCATTCACACCTTCATCTCGACCTCCGACATCCACATCGTCCACCAGCTGCAGTCGACGCGCGAGGACGTGCTGGGACAGGCTCGCGCCGCTGTCGCTCACGCCCGCGAGTTCGTGCAGGACGTCGAGTTCTCGCCAATGGACGCGACGCGTTCGGAGCTCGAGTTCACGGCGGAGGTGGTCGCGGCGGCGATCGAGCAGGGCGCGACGACGATCAACATTCCGGACACGGTGGGCTACGCGATGCCGCACGAGTACGCCGCGTGGCTGGAGCGCCTCTACGAGCTGGTGCCGGCACTGCACGACGTCGTCCTCTCCGTCCACTGCCACGACGACCTCGGCCTCGCCGTCGCGAACTCCTTCGCCGGCGTCCGGGTGGGCGCGCGACAGGTGGAATGCGCGATCAACGGCATCGGCGAGCGCGCCGGTAACGCGTCGCTCGAGGAGATCGTGATGCTGCTGGCGACGCGCGCTGACGACATCGGCCTGCGCACCGCGATAAACACGCGCGAGATAGCTCGCACCAGCCGGCTGGTGTCACGGCTCACCGGTTATGCCGTTCCGCCCAACAAGGCGATCGTCGGGCGCAACGCGTTCGCCCACGAGTCCGGCATCCATCAGGACGGCGTGCTCAAGGAGCGCACGACCTACGAGATCATGGAGGCGACGAGCGTTGGCCTGGCGGCCAACTCGCTCGTACTCGGCAAGCACTCCGGCCGCCACGCGCTGCGCCAGGCGCTGGAGAACCTCGGTATCGAGGTCCAGGGGCAGGCGCTGAACACCGCGTTCAAGCGGTTCAAGGAGATCGCCGACCGCAAGAAGACGGTCAGCGCAATGGACCTGGAGGCGCTCGTCACCGACGAGCTGCGCGAGAAGATCGCCGGCTTCACGCTCGAGAGCTACGAGCTGGAGGCCGGCAGCGAGCGCGAGCCGCGAGCGAGCGTCAGCGTGCGCACGCCGACCGGGGCGAGCGTCCGCGGCCAGTGCAGCGGCGACGGCTCGGTCGACTCGGTGTTCGGCGCGATCAACGCCGCTACGGGCATCGACGCGAGCCTGCGCGAGTTCCGGATCGACGCGGTGACCGAGGGCCAGGACGCGCTCGGTCAGGTCTCGGTCGTCGTCACGCTGGGGGAGCGTTCGGCCTCCGGGCAGGGCGTCGCTACGGACGTCGTCGAGGCCGCCGCGCGGGCGTATCTTCGGGCGCTGACGACGCTCGCGCACGGCGAGCACGAGAGCACGCCTTTGCCGGTGGACCTCGCGCCCGCTCCCTGACGCGAACCCGGATCGTTCGGCGGTGTCCGTGATAACATACGTGCGTATGGCGTTCGCGGCTGAGCATGACCGCTACGACTCCGCCGCCGTCGGGCCGCGCGTGCGCGCGCTGCGCGAGGCGATGGGGCTGTCGCTGCGCGAGCTGGCGCTGCGCTGCGGCGTCAGCTCGGCGATGCTCTCCCAGGTCGAGCGGGGCGAAACCAGCCCGACGCTGCAGGTGGCGACGCGCATCGCGGCCGGCCTCGAGCTGAGGCTCTCGCAGCTCCTGCGTCTTGATGAGAGCGACTCTGTGACGATCGTGCGCGCGAACGAGCGGCGAGTCGGCGGGAACGCGCGTCGCGGACACCGTGCCGAGGTGCTGACGCCGCCGATCCCAGGCCAACGAGCCGAGCTCTCCCTCCACACGCTTGCGCCCGGCGCCGTCACCGGCGGCTCGCAGGACCCGCCGATGCACGAGCCTGGCAGCCGCGAGAGCGCCCTGGTCCAGGACGGCGAGCTGGTCCTGCTCTGCGACGGGCGGCGGTACGAGCTTGCTGCCGGCGACTGCGTGACCTTCGACGCCGATCTGCCCCACCATTTCGAGAACCACGGAGCTGGCGAGGCGCGACTGCTCGCGGTTGTCTCCGCCGGATTGCGGCGCAGCTGAGGAGAGCTTGACATGGCGAAGACCCTGCTCGACAAGATCTGGGAGACCCACGAGGTCGGTCCTGGCCTGCTCTACGTGGACCTGCATCTCGTGCACGAGGTGACCAGCCCGCAAGCCTTCGAGGGCTTACGGCTCGCCGGGCGCAGCGTCCGTCGGCCGGACCGCACGCTCGCGACGGCTGACCACAACGTGCCGACCGACGGCACGCCGACCGCCGCGGCGATCAAGGACGAGCTTTCACGCGTCCAGGTGCAGACGCTCGAGCGCAATTGCATGGAATTCGGCGTTCCGATCTACTCCGTCGGCTCCGAGCGCCAGGGGATCGTGCACGTGATCGGCCCTGAGCTGGGCGTCACCCAGCCCGGCATGACGATCGTCTGCGGCGACTCGCACACGGCGACCCACGGTGCGTTCGGAGCGCTGGCGTTCGGCATCGGGACGAGCGAGGTCGAGCACGTCCTCGCCACCCAGTGCCTAGTGCAGACCAAGCCGCGCTCGATGCGGATCCGCTACCAGGGGCAGCGTGGCTTCGGCGTCACGGCGAAGGACCTGATTCTCGCGACGATCGGCCAGATCGGCGTTGACGGGGCTGTCGGCCACGTCGTCGAGTTCAGCGGCGCGGCGATCTCCGAGCTTTCGATGGAGGGCCGGATGACGATCTGCAACATGACGATCGAAGCTGGTGGGCGCGCCGGCATGGTCGCGCCCGACGCGGTCACCTTCGAGTGGTTCGAGCGCGGCGCGCGACCCGGCTCCGGCTCAGGCGCGGCGCTCGAGCAGGCGATCGAGGGCTGGCTTGAGCTCCAGAGCGACACCGACGCACGCTTCGACAGGGAAGTTGTCGTCGACGTCGCGGCGATTTCGCCACAGGTCACATGGGGGACCAACCCCGGAATGGTCGTGGGTGTTGCCGGGCGTGTGCCGTCCCCCGATGACTTCGACGCGCCGGCCGATCGTGACGCCGCCAAGCGCGCGCTCGCCTATATGGACCTGCAAGCCGGCACGCCGATCTGCGAGATCCGCGTGGACCGCGTGTTCATCGGCTCCTGCACCAACTCGCGGATCGGCGACCTGCGCGCCGCCGCGTCGGTGATCGGCGGGCGGCGGGTCGCGCAGCACGTCAACGCAATGGTCGTGCCGGGCTCGGCGCAGGTCAGCGCGCAGGCCGAGGCGGAGGGCCTCGACGAGCTGTTCCGCGCCGCGGGCTTCGACTGGCGCAGCGCCGGCTGCTCGATGTGCCTGGGGATGAACCCCGACATCCTCGCCCCTGGCGAGCGCTGCGCGTCGACCTCGAACCGCAACTTCGAGGGCCGCCAGGGGCGCGGCGGACGGACCCATCTTGTTTCGCCCGAGATGGCGGCCGCAGCCGCGATCGAAGGTCATTTCGTCGACATCCGCGACTGGAGCTGAGATGGAGCCGATCACGCTCATCGCGGGTGCGGTCAGCGATCTCGATCGCGGCGACGTGGACACCGACCAGATCATCCCCAAGCAGTTCCTCAAGCGGATCGAGCGGACCGGCTTCGGCGAGTTCCTGTTCTACGACTGGGCCAAGCAGCCGGGCTGGGATCTGCCGCGCAACCCGATCCTGACCAGCGGGCGCAACTTCGGCTGTGGCTCCTCGCGCGAGCACGCGGCGTGGGCGATCGAGGACTACGGCTTCCGCGCCGTGGTCGCGCCGAGCTTCGGGGACATCTTCTACAACAACTGCTCAAAGATCGGGCTGCTCGCGATCGTGCTCCCGGAGCTCGACGTGCGCGCGCTCGCGGCGGCCGGCGAAGGGGAGATCGACCTCGAGGCGCAGGAGGTCCGCTTCGGCGGTCGCAGGGTCGCATTCGAGATCGACCCCGAAATCCGCCGTAGGCTGCTCGGCGGCCTCGATGACATCGCGCTGACGCTCCAGCAGGACGGCTCGATCTTGCAGTACGAGGCCGAGCTCGAGCGTGTCGGCCCGGTCACGACCGCGCTCTAGAACGCGCGCGCCGGCGCGCAACTTCGACGGCTTCCCGCGTGTTCCCTGGTCGACAGTTCACATGTTCTCCGAACCGAAGGAGCTGCGCGATGCGCAGGCTGATGTTGGGATCCATCGCAGCTGCGGTTGCGCTCACACTGACACTGACGGCGAGCGCGTTCGCGCGTGCAGGCGATCGGACCGTCACGCAGACCTACCCGGTCGCCACCGCGCTGTGCGTCAAGGCTCACACAGGCACTCTGCCGCCGAAGCTCGCGCCGAGCGCCGCGGCTGTGCGCGCGGCATGTGACGCGCTCGAGAACGCGTTTCCGACACTGGTGTCCACCGTTGACGGCGCCGAGTCGACGTACCTCAGCACCGTCTCGGCCCAGAAGGCGCTGGTCGCCACGGTGTGCGCAAAGCCGGTGACGAACAAGGCCGCCTGCGAGGGCGCTCGCGCGACACAGACGTCCACCGACGGGACGGCGCGGACGACACTTCAGACCGCGCGGACCGCCTACCACACCGCCATCGAAGCCAACCGCGTCAGCTTCTGGAACACGATCAGCGCTCTGCGCTGACGCACCGCGCAAGGCGCGGCAGGACGACTCAGCCCGGCGTTGCGGCGCGCGCATGAGCGCGCGCCGCAACGCCGCTGCTACGGTGCGTCTCGATGACGCGGATCGTGACGCTGCCAGGTGACGGGATCGGCCCAGAGGTGCTGGCCGCCGGTCTCGAGGTGCTCGCGGCGGTCGCCGAGGTCGATATCGAGGAGCACCTGTTCGGCGGCGCCTCGATCGACGCGCACGGCGTGGCACTGGCTGACGAGGTGCTCGCCGCCTGCCGGGGCGCCGACGCCGTGCTGCTCGGCGCGGTCGGCGGGCCGAAATGGGATACGACAGACCCTCAGCGACCGCGTCCCGAACAGGGCCTGCTCGGTGTGCGCAAGGGGCTCGGCCTATTTGCGAACCTGCGTCCCGTTCGCGCGATCGAGGCGCTCTATGACGCGAGTCCGCTGCGCGAGGAGCGCATCGCCGGCACCGACCTGCTGGTGGTGCGCGAACTGACCGGCGGGATCTACTTCGGCGCCAAGACGCGCACCGCGCTGGCCGCAAGCGATCTGTGCGAGTACAGCGTGGCGGAGATCGAGCGCATCGCCCGCGTCGCCTTCGCGGCGGCGCGCACGCACGTCACGAGCGTCGACAAGGCGAACGTGCTCGAAACATCGCGGCTGTGGCGCGAGGTGCTCACGCGCGTCCAGGCCGAGGAATTCCCCGGCGTCGAGCTCCGCCATCTGCTCGTCGACAACGCGGCGATGGCGCTCATCAGCGCGCCGAACGGCTTCGACGTGATCGTCACCGAAAACATGTTCGGCGACATCCTCAGCGACGAGGCGGCGATGATCACGGGCTCGATCGGGATGCTGCCCAGCGCCTCGCTCGGCGACGGAGGGCCCGGCCTGTTCGAGCCGATCCACGGCTCGGCCCCCGACATCGCCGGCCAGGGGATTGCCAATCCGCTCGCGATGTTCCTCTCGGTAGCCCTGATGCTGCGGCGCGGGCTTGACTTGGAAGCCCAGGCCGGGGCTGTAGAATCGGCCGTCGATCGTGCGCTCGCTGACGGGCTGCGGACGCGCGATCTGGGTGGATCGGCCACCACGGCTCAGGCCACGGCGACCGTGCTCGCATACCTATAGCGAAGGGAAGCTGGGACACTGTGATCGAAACGGAGGTCATCTGGCACAACGGCGAGTTCGTCGCCTGGGCGGACGCCAAGGTGCACGTCCTGACGCACGGCCTGCACTACGGCACGGGCGTCTTCGAGGGGATCCGTTGCTATGAGACCGAGCACGGTCCCGCGATCTTCCGCCACCTCGACCACCTGGACCGCCTGGAGCGCTCCGCCAAGCTCTACTACATGGACCTGCCGTACTCGATCGATCAGCTGCGCGCCGCGACGCACGAGCTGATCGTGCGCAACGGTCTCTCGTCCTGCTACATCCGGCCGATCGCCTACCGCGGCTACGGGCAGATGGGGCTCAACCCGCTCGACGCTCCGATCGACGTGTCGATCGCGCTGTGGCCGTGGGGCACCTACCTCGGCGAGGAGGGCACACGCAACGGCATCCGGGCGAAGGTCTCGTCGTGGGAGCGGATCAGCCCGCGCTCGCTGATCCCTGCCGCCAAGGCCTGCGGTCAGTACCTCAACAGCGTGCTCGCGAAGATCGAGTCGGTCAAGGCCGGCTATGACGAGGCGATCCTGCTCGACGCCCACGGTCACGTCTGCGAGGGCTCGGGCGAGAACGTCTACAGCGTGCGCGACGGCGTGATCGTGACCCCGCCGCAGACGGCCTCGATCCTCGACGGGATCAACCGCCGCTCGGTCGTGCAGATCGCCCGCGATCTCGGCTACACCGTGCTCGAGCGCGACATCACGCGCGCCGAGCTCTATCTCGCCGACGAGGTCTTCCTGACCGGCACGGCGGCCGAGCTCGTTCCGGTGCGTGAGATCGATGATCACGCGATCGGGACCGGCGGACCCGGTGAGGTCACGCGCGTGCTGCAGGCCGCCTTCCAGGAGGTGCTCTACGGCCGCAACGAGCGCTACCTCGAGTGGCTCGACGTGGTGAGCACCCGTGGCGGGGGGCAGGGCCCCGACGGCGGCGGCCAGGCCCCCCGTATCGGTGAGCAGGCGGTTCCGCAGCGGGCGAGCGCATAGTGTTGACGCTCCTCTCGATGTTCGTGGTGCGAATTACGCGGGCGACCGTCTAGCGCTCCTGCGCACGGCCGCTGCCCGCGCCCATTTCGCCCCGACCAGCTTCGAAAGGAACCACCGTGAACACGATTCAGCTATACGACGCCACCTTGCGCGACGGCATGCAGGGGGAGGGGATGTCCCTCTCGGCCGAGGAGAAGCTGCGCGTCGCCCACAAGCTCGACGAGCTGGGGGTTGACCTGATCGAGGCCGGTTTCCCGGCCTCCAACCCCAAGGAACGCGAGCTGTTCGAGCTGCTCGCGGATGAGCGCTTCGAGCACGCCGAGCTCGCGGCGTTCGGGATGACGCGCCGGCGTGATATGTCGGCCGCCGAGGACCCCGCGCTGGTGGAGCTGGCCGAGTGCGTCGCACCGGTCTGCACGCTGGTCGGTAAGACCTGGACGCTGCATCTCGAAAAGCTCGTCAAGGTAGACCGCGAGGAGAATCTCAGGATGATCGCCGAGTCGATCGCCTTCCTGCGAGGCGCCGGCAAGCGCGTGATCTACGACGCCGAGCACTTCTTCGACGGCTACCGCGCCGAGCCCGAGTACGCGCTGCGCTGCATCTGCACCGCAGCCGAAGCGGGGGCGGAGACGGTCACGCTGTGCGACACGAACGGATCGTCGCTGCCCTCACAGGTTGCCGAGGCGACCAAGGCCGCGGTCGGTGCGGTGGGTGACGGCGTGCGCGTCGGCATCCACTGCCACAACGACGCCGAGTGCGGCGTGGCCAACACGCTTGCGGCGGTCGAAGTCGGCGCTCGCCAGGTACAGGGCACGATGAACGGCTGCGGCGAGCGGACCGGGAACGCCAACCTGGTTTCGATCATCGCCAACCTGCAGCTCAAGCTCGGCTTCCCCTGCCTCACCGACGAGCAGCTCGCGCGACTGACCGAGACGGCGCACTTCGTGGACGAACTGCTGAACGTCACGCCCGACCCCAATCAGCCCTACGTCGGTCGCAATGCCTTCGCGCACAAGGGGGGGATGCACGTCGCGGGCGTGAGCGCCGACGCCGCGACGTTCGAGCACATCTCACCGGCGCTGGTGGGCAACCAGCGCGAGCTGCTGGTCTCAGAGCTGGCCGGGCGTGCCAGCGTGAGCGAGAAGGCCGCCGCGCTCGGGCTCGAGCTGGACGAGGCGACCACGAAGAGGGTGCTCGAGCGGATCAAGGATCTTGAACATCGCGGCTACCAGTTCGAGGCTGCCGATGGCTCGCTGGAGCTGCTGCTGCGACGCGAGACCGGCGGTTATCAGCCGCTCTTCAGGCTCGAGTCCTGGCGGGTAATCGTGGAGCAGCGGGCCGATGGCGAGCCCCAGACGGAGGCGACGATCAAGATCTGGATCGACGGCGAGCGCCGCGTGCACACCGCCGAGGGCAACGGCCCGATCAACGCGCTGGACTGCGCGCTCCGCGCTGCGATCGGTGAGGTCCACCCGCAGCTGGCAGACATCGAGCTGGTCAATTTCAAGGTGCGCATCCTGGACGAGGACAAGGGCACGGGCGCGGTCACCCGCGTGCTGCTCGACTCATCCGACGGCACCGAGGTCTGGGGGTCGATCGGTGTCTCCGAGAACGTCGTCGCAGCGTCGTGGGAGGCGCTCGTGGAGTCGCTCGAACGCGGCATGCTCGCCAGGCAGCGGGCGTGAGCGACGCTGAGATTCCGCTCGCGCGTCCGCTGCTCGGTGAGAGCGAGGAGCAGGGTGTGCTCGACGTACTGCGCTCCGGGCGGCTCTCGCTCGGACCGCTGCTTCCCGAGTTCGAGCGGCGCTTCGCGGAGCGCATCGGCGCGCCGCACGCGAGCGCCGTCTCCAGCGGCACCGCCGGACTGCACCTGGCGCTGCGCGCGGTCGGCGTGAGCGACGGCGACGAGGTCATCACGAGTCCGTTCTCGTTCGTCGCCTCCGCGAACGTGATCGTCTACGAGCGCGCGCGGCCGGTCTTCGTCGACATCGATCCGCGCACCCTGACGATCGACCCTGCTGCCGCCGCCGCGGCGGTCGGTCCGCTCACGCGCGCGCTGCTGCCGGTCCATATCTTCGGCTGGCCGGCTGACATGCCGGCGCTGGAGCGGCTCGGGCTGCCGATCGTCGAGGACGCTTGCGAAGCGCTCGGCGCGGTGCACGCGGACGGGGTGGCGGTCGGGGCACGCGGGCACCCGGCCGTGTTCGCTTTCTACGCGAACAAGCAGCTGACGACCGGCGAGGGCGGCATGGTCACGCTCGCCGAGGCCAGCCAGAAGGAGCGCATCGACAGTGAGCGCAACCAGGGCCGCGCGCCTGACATGGACTGGCTCGACCACGACCGACTCGGCTTCAACTACCGACTCACTGAGATCGCGTGTGCGATCGGGCTAGCCCAGCTCGACCGCCTCGACGCGATGCTCGCATCCCGAGCAGCGGTCGCGGCCAGCTACCACGAGGCGCTCGCCGGGATTGAGGGACTCCAGCTGCTCTGCCCGGACGAGGGCGGATGCGTTCGCGGCTGGTTCGTCTACACCGTCGCTCTTCCACACGGTGTCGACCGCGACGAGACGATCCGTGCCCTGCGGGCGCGCGGCGTTCAGAGCAAGCCCTACCTGCCGGCGATCCACCTGATGAGCTACTACCGCGAGCGCTTCGGTCACCGGCCCGGCGAGTTTCCGGTCTGCGAGGACATTGCGGGGCGCTCGGTCGCGCTGCCGTTTCACCCGCTGCTGGGTGAGAGCGATGTCGCGCGGGTCGCCGAGGCGCTGGCCGCCGTACTCGCGCGAGCATAGACTCAGCTGCAGCGATGTCACGCTTCTCGCAACCCCAGGATCCCGACTTCCAAGCGATCAACGCCTCGCTCTCCTTCGACCGCCGGCTGTGGCCCCACGACGTCGCGCAGTCGCGTGCGCACGCGACGATGCTCGCCGCGATTGACGTGATCAGCGAGCACGAGCGCGATCAGCTGCTGGGCGGGCTGGACGCCGTCGCCGACGAGCTGCGGGCCGGCGACTTCGCCTTCGCGCCTGACGACGAGGACATTCACATGGCGGTCGAGCGCCGGCTGACCGAGCTCGTCGGTCGTGTCGGCGGCAAGCTTCACACGGCGCGCTCCCGCAACGACCAGGCCGCGACCGACGTGGTGATGTACGTGCGGGACGCCTGCGACGCGGCGCACTTGGCGCTCGGTGCACTGATCGAGGTGCTGCTCGCGCGCGCCGAGGAGCACCTCGACTGGCCGATGCCCGGCTACACCCATCTGCAGCGCGCGCAGCCGGTCTATCTCGGCCACCACCTGCTCGCCTACGTGTGGATGTTCCTGCGCGATCGCGGCCGCTTCGAGGCCGTCAGGAGGGCGTGCGGCGTGCTGCCGCTCGGGGCCGGGGCGCTCGCCGGAGTGAACTTCGCGACCGACCGCTCACAGGTCGCCGCCGAGCTGGGATTCGAGAGCGTCGCGTCGAACTCGATCGACGCGGTCTCGAACCGCGACTTCGCGCTCGACTACCTGGCCGCCGCGGCGACCACCGCCACGCATCTCTCGCGGCTGGGTGCGGAGCTCGTGTTGTGGAGCACGGTGGAGTTCGGCTTCTGCGAGCTCAGTGACGCTTGGAGCTCGGGCTCCTCGATCATGCCGCAGAAGAAGAACCCCGACGCCGCCGAGCTGCTGCGTGCCAAGGCGCCGCGGATCCTCGCGCATCATGCCGCGTTGCACGGCGTGCTGCACGGCCTGCCGCTGACCTACAACAAAGACATGCAGGAGGACAAGGAACACGTGTTCGACACCGCCGATACGCTGGCGCTCGTGCTCGCAGCGGCGCGCGGGATGCTGGCCACGGTCGGCTTCGACCGCGAACGTCTGGCACAGGCGGCCTCGGATGAGCTGATCGCGGCGGTCGATGTGGCCGATCTGCTGGTGCGCAGCGGCTTGCCGTTTCGTGAGGCGCACGGGGTGGTGGCCGGCCTCGTGCGCGCCGCGATCGAGGAGGGGAGGTCGGTGTCCAGCTTCGAGGCGGAGGAGCTGGCGGCGCTTGCGCCCACGCTCGACCGCGAGGCGCTGGTCGCGCTGCTGCAGAAGGGGTCCTGGCTCGAATCGAAGGTCTCGGTCGGCGGCACGGCGCTGGTGCGCCTGCGCGAGCAGCTCGCCGGCGCGCAGGCGGCGTTTGCGGCGGGGTGAACGCGCGCTCTACGCGGGCGAGGTGTGCGGGGTTGCGCGGGCTCTGATCGGCTGCGTCGTGCGCCACGGCGACGCCGCGGGTGTGATCGTCGAAACCGAGGCATACCACGAGTCCGAGCCGGCTTGCCACGCCTACGTCGGACGCACTGCGCGCACGCTGACGCTGTTCGGACCGCCGGGACTCGCCTACGTTTACCGCTCCTACGGCGTCCACGCGATGCTGAACGCGGTCGCCGAGCCCGACGGCGTAGGCGCTGCGGTGCTGATCCGTGCGCTCGAGCCGAGCGCGGGGATCGATCTGATGCGGGCGAGGCGCGGACGTGAGCGCCTCGAGGAGCTCTGCTCCGGGCCGGGCAAGCTCACGCAGGCGCTCGCCATCGAGCTGATCCACAACGGCGGCGACCTGCGCGACGGGCCGGTGACGATCTCGCCGGGCGGCGGGCGGCGGCTGGAGATCGTGACCTCGCGACGGATCGGCATCACCAGGGCCGTGGAGCTGCCCTGGCGCTTCAGCGTTCGCGGCAGCCGCTTCCTCTCGCGCGCCGCCGGCACCGCCCAGGTGTAGGCAGCTGGGAGGCTGGTAGCGCGGGCGCTCAGCCGGGCGGCGCGGCGGTGCCGCCGCCGGGTGCGGTGACGCCGCCGCCCTGAGTGCTCACCGGCGGAGAGCCGCCGGACGGGGCCGTCGCGCCGCTTGTCGGTGTGGTGGAGGCCGGAGCGCTGCTGCCGCCGCCGCTCGTGACCGTGCCCGTCGCCGGCGTGGTCGCGCCCGAGGCT
>CABDXV010000509.1_pt1 | contig 34327 bp, 27 predicted proteins | sample 3131821 | NCBI WGS metagenome assembly CABDXV01 (sample SAMEA5534336, study PRJEB31848) | metagenome | biome: tundra; feature: field; material: soil | place: USA | collected 2013-05 | depth 0.15 m | reverse complement strand
CCGTGCACCCGCACGCTGATCGTGTCGCCCAGACGGATCGTCGCGCCCGCGCGAGTGCCGCGCAGGATCGTCCCTTCCTCGTTGAGCTCCCACCAACCACCGCGCAGCCGGCGCACCGGGAGCATTCCCTCGTAGCCGTCGCCGAAGGCAACGAACGCACCGGCGCCGATCAGGCCGACAACCTCACCCTCCCAGGCGCGTTCGGCGTCCTCACGCTCGAGCAGGAAGCAGCGCGCAATATCGTCCGCCGCGCGCTCGACGTCCACGGCCTCGCGCTCGCGCAGTGACGTCCACTGGCCGAGCTCGGCGAGCTCGCCGGCCGCGGAGCCCTGCTCGCCGGCGCCGATTGAGCAGAGCAGGGCCCGGTGACAGACGAGGTCGGGATAGCGGCGGATCGGCGATGTGAAGTGGCAGTAACGCGGCGAGCGCAGGCCGGCGTGCCCGAGGTTGCGCGGCGAATAGTAGGCCTGCTTGAGCGTGCGCAGGACCAGCGAGTCGAGCGCCCGCCGGCCGCGTCCGCTCGCCTGCACGTGGCGATCGACCGCTTGCGAGATCAGGCCGACCAGCTCGCCCGCCTGCGACGGCGAAAGATGCTCGCCGACCGGCGGCGTCGGCACACCGAGCGAGGACAGCGCCGCGACCAGACGCTCGACGCGGGCCGGCTCGGGCTCCTCGTGCACGCGGTAGAGCGTCGGCTCGCCGCGCTCGGCGAGCAGCTTGGCGACCTGCTCGTTGGCCGCGATCATCAGGTGCTCGATCAGCCGATGCGACTCGGTCTGCTCGGGGACGCGGACGGATCGCACCCGGCCAGAGCCGTCGAACGAGAACTCCGGCTCGCTGCCGGCGAGCTCGAGGCCGCCGCGGCGCATGCGCTGCTCGCCGAGCGCCTGCGCCGCTTCGCGCGCCAGCGCGAGCGGCGACGCCCACGGTTCACGCGCAGCCTCCGCCCCCGCGAAGACCCGGTCGACGCGCTCATAGTCGAGACGCTCGTCGGAGCGGATCAGCGAGCGCATGAAGGCGGCCCGTACGACGCGCGCACCGGCGAGCTCGATCTCCACGCTGACCGCGAGCCGATCCGCGCCCGGCACGAGTGAGCACTTATCGTTGGAGAGCGCCGCTGGCAGCATCGGTTCGACCGTGCCGGGCACGTAGACGCTGGTCGCCCGCCGGCGCGCCTCGCGGTCGACGAGCGAGCCCGCTGAGACGTAGGCGCTGACATCCGCGATGTGCACCCACACGCGGATCGTGCCGTCGGCGATCCGCTCGGCCGAGATCGCGTCGTCGAAGTCGCGAGCCGAGCGCGGGTCAATCGTGAAGGTCGGCAGCGTGCGCAGGTCGCGGCGCCCGGCGTCGGTGCCGCCGTCGGCCTCACGCGCCTCTCGCTCGACCGCGGGATCAAAGCGCCGCGCGAGGCCTCGGTCGATCATCAGCGCCTCGATCACGTCGCGTGCCACATCCGGCCGTCCAAGGCGGCGCACGATCTCGGCCCGCCCGCCATGGCGGGTGGGGCGGATCGAGATCAGCACGAGATCGCCGGGGCGCGATCCCGAGCGCTCAGGGCTGACGGTCAGCTGCCCGGAGCTGGGCGACGGGCGCGCGAACAGCTCGCGCGCGACCGTGAAGCGGCCGCGCCGCTCGAGCACCGCCGGGAACTCTGGCGCACCGCGGCTCAACGGGCCTTGGCGGCGAGGATCGCCAGCGCCGCCTGCAGCTGCGGATCTGAGTTCGCGGTGGGTCCGGCGGTCACGATCACGTTCGGCGTGATGCCGGCCCCGCGGCGCAACCCGCCCGCGCCCAGGTTCTTGCCGTCCGGGAGGAAGTACTGACCAACCGTGACGACGACCGCGCCGCCGTTGGACAGCGGTTGGATCTCCTGGAAGACGCCCTTGCCGTACGTCCGCGTGCCGACGATCACCGCGCGGTGGTGGTCCTGCAGCGCGCCGGTGACGATCTCCGCCGAGGAGGCCGTGTCGCCGTTGACCAACACCGCCATCGGGATGTCCGGCGCAAGCGGGTGGCCGGTGGCGTCGATCGTCTCCGACGGCTGTGCGCGTCCGCGCGTCGTGACGATCACCCCCCGCACAATGAACATGCTCGCGACCAGCCGTGCCTCGGTGACGAGACCGCCGCCGTTGTCGCGCAGGTCGAGCACAACAGCCTTGACGTGCTGGCTGAGCAGCGACTCGAGCACCTGCGCGACCTCACCGTGGATCCCCACGACGTCGAACGTCGGCAGGTCGATCACGCCGATCTTCACCCGCCTGTAGGTCGCGACCTCGCCAAAGACGTCCGGCGCGGGCGTGCTGATCGCCGCGCGTTTCAGCCTGAACGTCAGCCGCATGCCGCCGCGCTGAATCTCGAGCGTGACGCTGGAGCCGGCGCGCCCCATGATCAGCTTGGTCGCCGCAGCGCTCGCAAGCCCCGCGAGTCGGTGGCCGTCGACTGCGGTGATCAGATCGCCCGGTCGGATCCCCGCGCGCGCGGCCGGCGCCTTCGCAACCACGCCCTCCACGAGCACGCCCGCACGCGTCGAGTTGACGTCGATTCCAACCCCTGAGAAGCGGTCTGGCTTGGGATTGTTGAAGGCGTCATAGGACGTCGAGCTGTAGTAGGTCGCGTAGGGATCATTGAGACTGGCAACCGCGCCCGCGATCGAGCCGTTGATCAGCTTCGCCCGAGCCACTGGGTGGAAGTAGTCGTGCTGAATGTCGCTCAGCGCCTCGCTGATCACCGCGTCGTGCGAGTTGGCGACGAATGCACCGCGCAGGAACCCGGGCAGATCGCCGGGATGGCCGCCCCACCAGGTGCCGACGGCGAGGACGACGAGCACGCCGAGCGTCGTCTTGATCGTCGAGGTCGCTTTCATCGTCAGCCGGCTCAGCCTATCGGTCGGCCCAGCGGCTCGCGGCAGCATCAGCGCTCGTCGCGGCGATGGCGCCACCGAGCCCGGGCTGTGGGCAGGCGCCGGCATCCCGGGTCGCTAGGCTTCGTCGGAGAGTGCCCGAGATCACCACCAGCATTGCGTCCAACGGTCTTCCGATCCACCGCATATCGATTTCGGGTACCCGCGCGCTGACCACGCTGGTCGCATTCGACGCCGGCGCGCGCTCCGAGCGCCCGGACGAGAACGGCGTCGCGCACTTCCTCGAACACCTGGTCTTCAAGGGCGGCGAGCGGTTTGCGACCTACCGGGACGTCAACGAGACAGCCGAGCGGATGGGGGCGACGATCAACGCCTACACCAGCCACGATCTCGTTGCGTTCCACATCACCTCGCGCGCCGAGGCGGCGCCGGAGGCGATCGACCTGCTGAGCGACATCGCCGGGCGCCCGCGCATCGACGCCGCCGAGCTCGACCGCGAGCGGGGTGTGGTGATCCAGGAGATCGCCCGCGCGAACGACCAGCCGGCGATGGTCGCCGGACATCTCATCGACCGGGCGGCGTTCGGCGATCACCCGCTCGGGCGACCGGTGCTCGGACCGCAGGAGCATTTGCGCAGCTTCAGCCGGGAGACAGTCGTCGCTTTTCGCGAGCGTCGCTGGTCACCGACCCGCGGCGGTGCGTTCCTGGTCGGCAACACCGACCACCTGCCCGACGATGAGGCGCTGCACGAGCTGTTCAGCCGTTTCCCGAGCCTGCCGACGCCCGCGTCATATGAGCCGGCGCCCGAGTTTCAGCCGGGCACGCTGGTCGAGGCGCGGGAGAGCAACCAGTCGCACCTGCGGATGGTCTACCGGCCGGCGATCAACGCCCGCGATGCGCGCGAGCGGGCGGCGCTGAGCATCTACGCGACGCTGCTCGGAGGCTCGATGGGATCGCGCCTGTTCGACGAGATCCGCGAGCAGCGCGGCCTCTGCTACTCGGTCTGGGCGCACGACCACAGTTTGGCCGACACGCCGGTGCTGACGCTCGGAGCGGGCCTGGACTCGAGCAAGTGCGCCGAGGCATACGCGCGGATGCGCGAGATCGTCGATGAGCTGCGCGGCGACGGACCGCGCGAGGAGGAGGTCGAACGCGCCCGCGCCTACGCCGGAGGACGCCTCGTGCTGGCCTTCGAGAACTCCGGTGCGGTCGCCCGCCACGCCGCCCAGCAGGCAATCATCTACGGCGGCGAGATCGATCCCGACGCGGCGATCGACGCACTCGACAGCGTCACCTTCGACGAGGTGGCCACGGTGGCGCGCGGGATCAGCGGGCAGCTCGCCGTCGCCTGCGTCGGACCGCACGCGGCCGCCGACTTCTAGACCCCTCGGGGAGCGCCGCGCACGCGCTCGTCTGCTCAGGCGCGGGCGGGCGCCGGCGGATCGCTGCGATCACCGGCGTCGCGCGCGAGCGCTGCAGCGATCGCGGGCGGCGGGCGCCTGCAGCCGCAGGCCAGCGCGTGCTCGCGGTGCCAGGCGACGCGCTGCTCGAACGTCGCCTTGGCCGGCATCGGATTTGCTCGATGCCAGGACTCATTCACGCCCGCACCGCCGCCCGGCGCTCTGCGAGCTCCCAGCACGACATCGGCTCAGCCCTCGATCGCGACCATGCGCTCGATCGCGGCGCGCGCAGCGTCCGCGGTCTGTGCCGGCACACGCACCTCGTAGCTGCCCTCGCGCAGGCTGTCGCGCAACTTGGGCAGCGTGATCATCTTCATGAAGCGGCAGCTCGCGTGCGCGTTGGCGGGGATGAACTGCACCTCCGGCGCCGCCTTGCGCAGCGGATAGAGCATGCCGACCTCAGTCGCAACGATCACGCTGGCACCTGGTTTCGCATCGTGGGCGTAGCGCAGCATGCCCCCGGTCGAGAGCATGTGAACTCCTTTCGCGTCGATGTCGCCGGCCGCTACGAACTCCATCACGCTGGTCGAGCAGCCGCACTCGGGATGAATCAGGAATTCGGCGTCGGCGTGGGCCGCACGCGCCGCAGTGATGTCCGCGGGACGAATCCCGGCGTGGACGTGGCATTCGCCGTCCCAGACGTGCATCCGCCGACCCACCTCGCGCTCGACGTAGGCACCGAGGAACATGTCGGGGCCGAACAGGATCTCGCTCTCGGGGCCGTGGGTCTCGTAGATGTGGTTGACGACCGCGACGGCGTTGGACGAAGTGCAGCAGTAGTCCGTCAACGCCTTGACGTCCGCCGAGGTGTTGACGTACATCACGACGATCGCGCCGGGATGCTCGGCCTTCCAAGCCGCGAGCTGCGCCGCGGTGATCGAGTCCGACAGCGAGCAGCCGGCGGCGGGATCGGGAATCAGGACCGTCTTGTGCGGCGAGAGGATTGAGGCCGTCTCGGCCATGAAGTGAACGCCGCAGAATGCGATCGTCGACGCCTGCGTGCGCGCCGCCTGCTGGGAGAGCGCGAGCGAATCGCCAACGAAGTCCGCGACGTCCTGGACCTCGGGCAGCTGGTAGTTGTGAGCCAGGATCACGGCGTCACGTGTCCGCGCGAGCTCGCGGATCTCGCCCGAGAGCTCGCGGATCTCCTCCGCGCTGAGCGCCACGGGAACGTCAATTGCCATCGGCAGCGCGTTCACCGCGCCACCTCCAGGCTCAGCGACAGGTCGAGCGCGTCGGCCGAATGCGTCAATGAGCCCATCGATACGAAGTCTACGCCGGTGCTCGCGACTGCTCGCAGCGTCTCGAGCGTGACCCCGCCGCTCGCCTCGAGCTCAGCCCGTCCCGCGACCTGCGCAACCGCCGCGCGCAGCCCGTCGACGGTCATGTTGTCCAGCAGCAGTCGCGGTGCGCCGGCCGCGAGGGCTTCGTCGATCTCGGCCGCATCGCGCACCTCCACCTCGAGCGCAAGTTCGGGTGCGTGAGTCCGCGCTGCGCGCACCGCGGCCGCGATCCCGCCGGCCATCGCAATGTGGTTCTCCTTGATCAGCACCGCGTCGTAAAGCCCGTGGCGGTGGTTCGTCGCGCCCCCGGCGGCGACCGCCTGCTTCTCCAGCGCGCGCAGGCCGGGCGTCGTCTTGCGCGTATCGAGCACGCGCGCGCCGGTGCCCTCGATCGCCGCGACCGCGCGCGCCGCAAGCGTCGCGATGCCAGAGAGCCGGCCGAGGAAGTTCAGCGCCGTGCGCTCGGCGCCGAGCAGTGCCCGCGCGTCGCCCTCGACGACCAGTACGACGGCGCCGCTCTGGCGCCATTCGCCCTCGACCGTCACGCGCTCAAGCCTGACGGCCGGATCGAGCATGCGAAAGGCGAGCGCCGCGCACTCGAGACCGTAGATAACCCCCGGCTGCTTCTGCGTGATCGTCGCACGCCCGCGGGCCGTCGACGGAACCGTCGCCAGGCTCGTGACGTCGCCGGCGCCGAGATCCTCCGCGAGTGCCCGCCGCACTGCGTCCTCCAACGCTGCGGGGTGCTCGCCGGCGATCAGCGCCGGAGGTCGACTTGCGGCCTCGGCCACTAGCGCGACGCCCACAGCAGATACGCGCGCACGAACGGGTCGAGATCGCCGTCGAGCACGCGCTGCACGTCGCCGGTCTCGTAGCTTGTGCGCAGATCCTTGACGATCGTGTACGGATGCACGACGTAGTTGCGGATCTGCGAGCCGAAGTTCACGTCCTGCGCCTCCCCCTTCTCGCGCGCGATCTCCTCCTGGCGCGCGCGCTCCTCGCGTTCGGCGAGCTTGGCACGCAGCATCGCCATCGCCGTCGCCCGGTTGGAGGACTGCGACCGCTCGTTCTGGCACTGCACGACGATCCCGCTCGGGCGGTGGGTGATCCGCACCGCCGAATCGGTCTTGTTGACGTGCTGGCCGCCGGCGCCGCTCGCACGATAGGTGTCGACCTGGAGGTCGTCGTCACTGATCTCGATCTCACCGTCGCCCTCAACGACCGGCGCGACCTCGACGCCGGCAAAGCTCGTCTGGCGGCGGCTGGCGGAGTCGAACGGCGAGATGCGCACCAGCCGGTGCACGCCCTTCTCGGCGCCGTATAGGCCGTAGGCGTTCTCACCGCTGACGCGGAACGACGCCGACTTGATCCCGGCTTCCTCGCCGGGGCTGACCTCGAGCAACTCGACCGCGAAGCCACGCTTCTCGGCCCAGCGCATCTCCATCCGCAGGACCATCTCGGCCCAGTCCTGGGCGTCGGTGCCACCGGCGCCGGCGTTGATCGTGACGATTGCGTCCCCGGCGTCGTAGGGACCGGAGAAGAGGCGCTCCTCCTCGAGTTCGAGCAGGCGCGCCTCGACCGACGCGAGCGCGGCATCGAGCTCGCGAGCCAGCTCCTCGTCCTCCTCGGCCAGCTCGACCAGCGCCTCGAGATCGTCGACATCTGCGGCAACGCCGCGGAAGCGCTCGAGCCGCCGCGTCAGGCGAGCATGCTCGGTGCCGACCTTCGCCGCCGCCTCGGCGTCATCCCAGAAGCCCGGCTCACCCATCCGTGTCTCGAGCGCCGCGACGCGCTCCTCGAGCTTCGCGGGGTCAAAGATAGTCCGCGAGCAGCTGAAGCTGATCGCGAATCGCCGCGAGACGCGCCGGCGTCGGCTCCGACGAAGGAGCGCTGGTCATGCCCCGTGGCAGCGCTTGAACTTCTTGCCCGAGCCGCACCAGCACGGGTCGTTGCGCCCGAGCTGCTCATCGGAGGAAACGCGGCGCTGCTCGACGTAGGCGGCCTCGGCCGGCTCGGCGTGGGCTTCCTCACCCGGTTCGGCAAGGGCCTCGACGGCCGCGGCGGCAGCAAGCGCCCCGGCGCCGGCCGAAACGCCGGATGAGTAGCTGACGCGGGAGGCGCCGCCGGTCGAATTGCCGGCGGGCTGGTAGGAGCGCGGCCGCGGAGCGGCAGCGCCGCCGTCACCGTTGCCGCCGTCCCGCTGCACCTGGACGTGGAAGACCAGCCGGGCGAAGTCCGTCCAGACGCTGTTCATGAGGTCCACGAACAGCGTGAAGGCCTCGTTCTTGTAGGCCACGAGAGGCTCGATCTGGGCGAAGCCGCGTAGATGGATTCCCTCGCGCAGGTAGTCCATGTCGTGCAGGTGCTCACGCCAGCGCTCGTCGATGATCTGCAACAGCAGGAAGCGCTCCAGCGCGCGCATCAGCTCCTCACCGAACTCCGCCTCCCGAGCGTCGTACTGGCGGATCGCGTCCTCTGTCACGAGCTCGATCAACTCGGGCTGATCGACACGCTCGCGCTCGAACAGCTCCTCCGAGATCGTGACCGGGTAGATCGCCGACAGCGCCGCGAGCAGAGCGCTCATGTCCCAGTCCTCGACATAGTCCCCGGCCGTGTACTGCTCGATTGTGCGCTCAAGCACAGCCGCGACCTCGCCGCGAGCCTGGGAGAGGTTCGCGCCCTCCAGCACCTGGTCGCGCAGCTCGTAGATCACGCGCCGCTGCTCGTTCATCACGTCGTCGTACTCGAGCGTGTGCTTGCGAGCCAGGAAGTGCTGCTCCTCGACCTTGCGCTGCGCCTTCTCGATCTGCTTGGACAGCAGCCCTGCCTCGATCGGCTCCTCGTTGCCCTCGACGTCGACGCCGCCGAGCCGATCGAGGATCCGGTAGATCCGGTCGCCCGCGAACAGGCGGATCAGATCATCCTCGGCCGAGAGGAAGAAGCGGCTCTCGCCCGGGTCGCCCTGGCGTCCGGAGCGCCCGCGCAGCTGATTGTCGATGCGCCGCGACTCATGGCGCTCGGTGCCGACGATGTACAGCCCGCCGGCTTCGACCACGCGCTGGCGATCCTGCTCGAGCCGCGCCTCGAAGGTGGGCAGCAGCTCGATGAACTGCTCGTCGAAGCCGGGGTCGCCGGGGCGCAGGCCGAGTTTTGCCAATTCGAGGCGAACCTGATGCTCGGCGTTCCCGCCCAGCTTGATGTCGACACCGCGGCCGGCCATGTTCGTCGCGATCGTGACCGCGCCCACGCGACCTGCTTCGGCGATCGTCGCGCCCTCACGCTCGGCGTATTCCGGCTTCGCGTTGAGCACCGCGTGCTCGATGCCGCGCCGGCGCAGACGCGCGGAGAGCAGTTCGGAGACCTCGACGGAGATCGTGCCGACGAGCACCGGCTGCCCGGCGGCGTGGCGCGCGGCGATCTCGCGTTCGACCGCCGACCACTTCCCCTCCTTGGTCTTGTAGACCTGATCGTTGCGGTCGGCGCGGATCATCGCGCGGTTGGTGGGGATCTGCACGACCGGCAGCTTGTAGATCTTCATGAACTCGGTCGCCTCGGTCAGCGCTGTCCCGGTCATGCCCGAGAGCTTCTCGTAGAGGCGAAAGTAGTTCTGCAGGGTGATCGTCGCCAGCGTCTGGTTCTCCTCCTGGACGCGCACGTTCTCCTTGGCCTCGATCGCCTGGTGGAGGCCTTCCGACCAGCGGCGCCCGTCGAGCGCGCGCCCGGTGAACTCGTCGATGATCTTCACCTCGCCGTCGACGACCTGATAGTCGACGTCGCGCTTGTAGAGCGACTCCGCCTTCAGCGCCTGGTGGAGGTGATTGACCAGCGTCCCATTCTCGGCCCGGTAGAGGTGATCGATGCCGAGGAAGCGTTCGACCTTCGCGACGCCGAGCTCGGTGACCGCGACGGTCTTGTACTTCTCGTCGAACTCGAAATCGAAGTCCGCGACGAACTCCTTGCGCGTGCGCGGATCGAGCCCCTCGGGCGTCTTGCCGGAGGTCATCGTGGGCGCCAGCTTCGCGAACTGGACGTAGAGGTCCGCTGCCTGCTCGGGCGCGCCGCTGATGATCAGCGGCGTCCGCGCCTCATCGATCAGGATGTTGTCGACCTCGTCGACGATCGAGAAGGTGTACGCGGTGAGCGGCTTGCCGTTCTCATCGCGGCGCCCTCCGTTCTGGACCTTCTCCTCGAGGCTGGCGGCCATGTTGTCGCGCAGGTAGTCGAACCCGAACTCCGAGTTCGTCCCGTAGGTCACGTCGCAGGCGTAGGCGTGAATCTTCTCCTCGCTCGGCTGCTGGGACTGCAGCACTCCGACGGTGACGCCGAGCGCGTCGTAGATCGGGCTCATCCACTCCGCGTCGCGGCGGGCGAGGTAATCGTTGACGGTGACGACATGCACGCCGCTGCCGCCGAGCGTGTTGAGCACGACCGCAAGCGTGGCCGTCAGGGTCTTGCCCTCGCCGGTCCGCATCTCGGCGATCGAGCCGCCGTGCAGCACCATCCCGCCGATCAGCTGGACGTCGAAGTGGCGCATCTCCATGCGCCGCTTGCCGGTCTCGCGGACGATCGCAAAGCACTCCGGAAGCAGATCGTCGAGCGGCTCGCCGGCGTGGGCACGTTCCCGCAGGGCGTCGAGGCGCGCCCCCAGCTCCTCGTCGGTGTCCAGCTCGAGCTCGGGCTCAAAGGCGTTGATCGCCGTGACGCGTTGCTCGTAGCGGCGGAACTGCTTGCCCTCGCCCACGTTCAGGGCGCGATCGAGTATCCCCATCTGCTCAGCCTACCAATGCCGCGGACGGGCTCAGTCGTCCGGCGGGGAACCTAGCGGGCCCGCGGGCGCAGGCTTGCAGCGATGCCGAAGTGCCCGACGATCGCGCCGATCAGGATCGTCCGCGACGCCACCTCGGTGCCCGGGAAGACGATCGTGTCGCGCAGCGCCGCGCCCTCGCCGATCCGTGCTCCGTCACCGATCACGAGCGGGCCTCTCAGCCGCGCGCCGGCTCCGATTGCGACATCGCGCCCGATCCAGATCGATCCCTCGAGCGATTCCACGGCGTCGATACTCGAGCCCTCGCCGACGATCACCCCAGGTGCCAGCTCATGGCCTGCGATCTCGATCTGCAACTCGCCGGCGAGCGCGTCGAAGGTCCCCTGGCGCAACTCCGCGAGCGATCCGACATCGTTCCAGTACTCCTCTATCTGGTGGACGTAGAACGGAACGTCGGCTGAGAGCAGAGTCGGGAAGACATCCTGCGCCCAGTCCACGAACGGCTCCGCCGGGAAGTAGTCAAAGATCGCCGGCTCGAGGCAGTAGATGCCGCAGTTGCCGAGGTCCGAGAGCGCGTCCTCCGGCTCGGGTTTCTCCTGGAAGCCGCTGATCCGGCCGTGGCTGTCGTGCAGCACGACGCCGTACTCGCGCGTGTCGGCGACGCGTTTTGCCGCGAGCGTCGCGAGCGCGCCGCGCTCACGGTGGCTGGCGAGCAGCGCGCTCAGGTCGACGTCGGTCAGCGCGTCACCTGAGATCACGAGGAAGGTCTCATCGCCCAGCAGATCCGCGCAGTTGCGCACGCCGCCGGCCGTCCCCAGCAACTCCGGCTCGTAGCGATAGGCGACGCGCTCGCCGAAGTAGTCGCGGATCGGTTCCGGGAAGTGGTGCAGGTTGGCGACGATCTGCTCGACGCCGTGGCGCTCCAGCAGGTCGACGATGTGCGCCATCACGGGGCGGTCGAGCACCGGCACCATCGGCTTGGCGATCTCGTAGGTGATCGGCCGTAGGCGTGTGCCGAGGCCGGCGGCAAGGACCATCGCGCGCATCTGAGGGCGGACGCTAGTGGATTCGGCCGAACGGGCGCAGATAGCGCTCCTGGGCGTCGCTCAGCGCGTCGATCTGGATGCCCATGCTCGAAAGCTTCAGCCTGGCGACCTCCTGATCGACGGCCGGGGCGACCGGATGGACGCCCGCCGCTCGCTCGGCGCTCGCGCTCGCGAGGCCGGCCACGGCGAGCGCCTGGGCGGCGAACGACAGGTCCATCACGGAGGCCGGGTGCCCGGCGGCGGCGGCGAGGTTGACGACCCGGCCCTTGGCGACGAGGTGCAGTCGGCGCCCGTCGACATCGTACTCGTCGACCAACGGCAGCGCCTCGCGCGGCGGCGCGGCCGCGAGCTCGGCGAGCTCGACGAGGCTGATTTCGACGTCGAAGTGCCCGGCGTTGGCGAGCACCGCCCCATCGCGCATCAGCTCGAAGTGTTCACGACGCAGGACGTCCGGGACGCCCGTGACCGTGATGAAGACCTCGCCGAGCGGCGCCGCGGCGAGCGCGCTCATCACCTCGAAGCCCTCCATCCGCGCCTCAAGCGCCCGCACCGGATCGACCTCGCAGACGATCACCGCTGCGCCCGCACCCTTCGCCCGCTGCGCGACCCCGCGACCGGCCGAGCCGTATCCGAGCACCACGACGGCGCGGCCCGCCAGCAGCAGGTTGGTCGCTCGCAGGATCCCGTCGAGCGTTGATTGCCCGGTCCCGTAGCGGTCGTTGAAGACGCGCTCGGTGAGCGTCTCGTTGATCGCGAGCACCGGGCAGCGCAGCGTTCGCTGGGCAGCCATCGCGCGCAGGCGCACCAGCCCGGTCGTCGTTTCCTCTGTGGCGCCGAGTAGCGCCTCTGCGACCGCGCCGCCATCGCGGTGGGCGCAGACGATCAGCTCGGCGCCGTCGTCGAGCAGGATCTGGGGGGAGCGCGCGACGAGTTCGCCGAGGTGGCGCTCGTAGCTCGCGCGGTCCTCGCCGCGCACGCCGAGCACCTCAGCCCCGTGCTCGGCCACCAGCGCCGCAGCGATATCGTCCTGCGTAGAGAGTGGATTGGCCGCGCAGAGCGACACCTCGGCGCCGCCCGCCAGCAGCGCGCGGACGAGGTTCGCCGTCTCGGCGGTGATGTGCAGGCAGGCGGCCAGCCGCGCTCCGGCGAGCGGACGCTCGCGCGTGAAACGCTCGCGGATCGCCGCGAGCACCGGCATCTGTCCGTCGGCCCACGCGATTCGCGCCGCCCCCGCACGGATCAGCGCCGGGCGGCGCGCGCCGCTGGGAGGCCGTCCCGACACCTGCGTGCTAGTCCCCAACGCGCCTAGTAGCGGTAGTGGTCGGGCTTGTACGGCCCTTCCACCGGCACACCGATGTAGTCCGCCTGCGAGTCGCTCAAGCGCGTCAGCTTGACGCCGAGCGCATCGAGGTGCAGGCGGGCGACCTTCTCGTCGAGGTGCTTGGGCAGCACGTAGACGCGCTTCTCGTACTCGTCGTGCTTGCCGAACAGCTCGATCTGGGCGATCGTCTGGTTCGAGAAAGAGTTCGACATCACGAATGAGGGGTGGCCGGTGGCGTTGCCGAGGTTCAGCAGGCGGCCCTCCGAGAGCACGATCACCGAGTGCCCGTCCGGGAAGCGCCACTCGTCGACCTGCGGCTTGATCTTGATCCGCTCGATCCCCGCAAAGCGCTCGAGGCCCGCGATGTCGATCTCATTGTCGAAGTGACCGATGTTGCCGACAATCGCCTGATGCTTCATCTGCGCCATATCGGCGACCGTGATGATGTCGCGGTTACCGGTGGCGGTGATGAACACGTCGGCGCGATCCACCACGTCGGCGAGCGTCAGCACCGGGTAGCCCTGCATCGAGGCCTGCAGAGCGCAGATCGGGTCGATCTCGGTCACGATCACCTTCGCGCCCTGCGCGCGAAGCGACTCGGCCGAGCCCTTGCCCACGTCGCCGAAGCCGCACACCACGGCGGTCTTGCCGGCGAGCATCACGTCGACCGCGCGGTTGATGCCATCGACCAGCGAGTGGCGACAGCCGTAGAGGTTGTCGAACTTCGATTTCGTCACCGAGTCGTTGACGTTGATTGCCGGGAACAGCAGCTCGCCGGTCTCGGCGAGCTGGTAGAGACGGTGAACGCCTGTAGTCGTCTCCTCGGTCACACCCTTGATCTGAGCTGCGACGTCGGTCCAGCGCTTCGGGTCCTCCGCGAGCGAGCGCGCGAGCAGCGCGAGGATCAGTCGAAACTCCTCGTTCTCAGCTGACGCCGGATCCGGCACAGCGCCGGCGCGCTCGAACTCGACGCCCTTGTGCACGAGGAGCGTCGCGTCGCCGCCGTCGTCGAGGATCATGTTGGGACCGCCGCCGTCAGGGAAGCGCAGCGCGTTCTCGGTGCACCACCAGTACTCCTCGAGCGTCTCCCCCTTCCACGCGAAGACCGGCACGCCGGTGACCGCGATCGCAGCCGCGGCGTGATCCTGCGTCGAGAAGATGTTGCACGAGCACCAGCGCACGTCGGCTCCGAGCGCGACGAGCGTCTCGATCAGCACGGCCGTCTGGATCGTCATGTGCAGAGAGCCGGTGATCCGCGCCCCCTTCAACGGCTGGGCGTCCTCGAATTCGTGTCGGATCGACATCAGACCGGGCATCTCGTGCTCGGCCAGCCGGATCTCGTTGCGGCCGAACTCGGCGAGCGACAGGTCGGCGACCTTGAAGTCCTCGGCGGTTAGCGTGGCGGGTCCTGTCATGCGGCCTCCAGTAGGTCGGTGTCGGCGGCGGCGATCAGCGCCTGGTGCTTCTCCTGCTCCCAGCGGAGCCAGTCGTCTGCGGCAATGAAATCCGGACGCGCCGGCTCGGTGTCGAACCACGCGTCGACGGCCCTGCGCAGCCGCGGCTCGCTGCGCAGACGGCGCGCGAAGCCGAGCTCCGCGAGCCCGAAGTCAAACTGCACGAGCAGCTGTCGCAGGGTCCGCAGCCGCTGCAGCTGCGCGGGCCCATAGAGCCGGTAACCGCCAGCGGAACGGGGCAGCTCGAGCAGTCCGGCGCGTTCGATGTAGCGCAGCATGCGGGGCGACCAGCCGGTCGTCTGCGCAGCCTCGTTGATCGTCAGGCCGTCCATCGCCCAACCCTACCACATGTATGTCAAGGTGTTCGAGGCCCGACCCGCAGCGGTCCCACCGTCTTCGCGGCGAGCTCCCGCCGCTCAGGCCGGTGCGACGACCTCGATCCAGTCGAGTGAGCGCCCGCACAGCGACTGCGCCCGCGCCGGCTTGACCTCGACGTAGTGCATCTGCGAGCTCGGCGGCGACAGCGCGATCGCGAACAGCGAGGTGTAGTACTCGCTGTCGGCGTTTCCGGGCGAGAGGTTGGCGCCGGGATAGGTGATTGTGATCGCGTGCGTGCCCGCTTGGAGCGTCAGCGGCGAGCCGATCCGCTCGTAGGCGCCGGGCGGGTCGAGCGCGTCGGCGACCGAGCCGACCGGACGCCCGTCGAGACTGACCGTGAAACCTCGCCCGAAGCTTCCGCCCAACCACAGCTGGTAGTCCCTGGCGGCGTGGCGGACCACGATGTGAGCGGTCGCGGTGGCCCCGCTGGCGGCGGCCGTGAGCGTCCCGGTCTGCGGACTGGAGAGCCAGCCGGATGCCGACCACTGCGTGTCGGTTCCGCGCACGACGATCGGGTTCGGTCGCTCATAGGCGAGCAGCTCCCCGCCGTCGGCGGCCGCCGTCGAAGCGAGCGAGCGCACCGTCGTGCAACTCGGCAGCGCAGCCGGGGCGATCGGGCACAGCGGCGAATAGGGGGCCCCGGGGGAGGCATTCCCGCAATAGGCGTCGTGCAGCGTGTCGCCGAGCGGTTCGTGTTCGATGACCCGTACGGTCTGGCGGGCCGGCTGCTGCCATAGCGCGTAGTAGCGCCCCTGGTAGACCGGCCGGCGCCCGTAGATCGACGGCGGCTGGCTCTCGGTTGGTCCGATCCTGATCACCAGCGAGCGGTAGGGCTCGAGCGTGGAAAGGCCGAAGGCGTCGATGTTGGCCCACGCCGAGTCGGTCAGCAACGCGTTGCCCAGCGTCGGCAGATTGACCGGCCGGTATTCGGCCGGTTCGACCGGTGCCGCGTCGCGCAGGAAGTGGCGGTCCGCGTAGATCTCGTACTCGTTGATGAACGTCGGCCCCTTGCCCGCGATCAGCGCGCTGATCGTCTGGAACTCGGAGAGCCGCGCGCGCGGCGCGAGCGTCACGTTGTGGTACTGGAGGTAGTTCGACCACAGCACGCCGCCGGCGATCGCGCCGAGCAGCAGCACCCCCACGATCACACCGAGCACCCGCTCCAGGTTGAAGAGGATCGCGCCACCGGTCATTCCTGCGAGCAGGACGGCGGGCGAGGAGATCGCGAGCGACTTGCCCATCACCCACGGGACGCCCCCTAACAGCGAAAGCGCCACGACCGAGATCATCGCCACGGCGACGTAGAGTGCGAGGCCTGCGCTGCGCCGCCAAAGCGTCCAGCCGAGCGCGAAGATCGCGCCGGCGAAAACCCCGTAGATCAGGAGATGGTTGACGAACGACGGCGGCGCCACCGGGTAGCTGCGGAAATCTCCATCGATCCAGATCCCGCCGAGCTGGATCGCCCGCAGAGCCGAGATCAGGTTGCCGTAGGCGGTCGCGTGGCTGGCGGTGGCGGCGGCGGACGTGCTGGCCACCGAGGAGAACGTGCTGTCGGCTTGCAGAGATGCCGACAGCGTGAGCCACGACGGCAGCGCAAGGATCGCGGCGAGCGGGAGCGCGAACAGTGGTGCGCCAGCGCCGCCGAGGAACGAACGTGCGGCGCTGAGGGAGCTCACCGCGATCAGGCAGAGTGCCACCAATCCGCCCAGCGCCACGTACGGGGTCACGCCCGTTCCGGCTCCAAAGATCACGGCCGCGCACGCGGCCACGACGGCCAGGCCGAGCGCCCGTCTGACGAGCGGCTCCGATCGCGTTACCCCGGGCATCCATTGCAGGACAGCGAAGTCGAGCGCTAGTAGCGCGATCGCCGCCTCCCGCCTGTGGTCCGGCGAGGCGAAGGCGACCGTGGCGGTGGGGACGATCGCGAACGCGAGTGCTGCGAGCACCGCGTTGACGGCCGCAAACACCTCCCATGCGATGACCGCCAGAACGCGCGAGCGCTGCGGTGCGCCCCGCCAGACGAAGACACCGATCCCGACGAGCACGACCGGCGCGACATAGATCGCGGCGCCTGCGCCGAGGGTGACGATCAGCGCTGCGGTCGCAACAGCGAACGGCACACTGTCACGCGGCCCGACGCGTGCGCATGTGATGAGCCGCGCACTCACCGCCAGTCCGAGGGCGAGCAGAAACGCCGCCGTCAGCTCCTTGACTCCCCCCCACGCCGCGTAGCCGAACAACAGCGCCGACTGGGCGGCGATGAAGGCGACGAACGCGCGCACCCAACCGCTCTTGACGACAGGGGCCAGCAGCTCCCAGCAGCACAGCGCGAGCGCCGCGGCGCAGACCGCGAGGTAGGGCTGGAAGATCCATGCGCTGTCGATGCCGGTGATCCAGTGACCGACGCCCGGCAGCATGAAGGCGCCCGACGGGTATCCGGCCATGGTCAGGTTGGTCGAGAGCAGCAGCGCATACGTCGAGGTCGGAAGCGCGGAGAGCGAGCGGCCGTGCGCGAAGAACTGGTCGGTGAACCCGAGCCAGGTCGCGGTGTCGTCGAGCCGCACGTAGCCGAGGAAGGTCGCCTCGCCGCTGAGGATCACCGGCGCGCCGTAGACCAACAACACACCAAGCGCCGCGACGAGCGCCGCCGGCGCCAGCTTCGCTCGTCCCCAGGCGCGGGCCAGGCCGACCGCCGCGCCGCCAGCCACGACCGGGGCCGCCGCCGGCGCGCTGAAGGAGAACATCGTGAAGATCCCGGCGACGACGATCGCGGCCGCGAGGCCGAGCGGGATCGCCAGCGCTCCGACTTCGCGCTCTCCCGCCGCCCAGTCGACGAGCGCGCCCCAACCGAGGCCGACCGCCATGAGCACCAGCGGGAACAGGGCCCATGACAGGATCATCGACATGCGCGGGCCACCGGAGGGCGATCCTAGCTCAGCGCAGCAGCCGCCGCGTCAAGCGGTAGTGGAACTCACGCCTCCTAATCGCGACCGGCGAGCAGCTGCTTGAGCTCCTCCAGCGGCGGTGCGGCGGTCGGGTCGGTCCCGTTCAAGGCTGCGAGGTAGCACGACAGCAGATCACCGAACAGCACCAGCGAGCAGACCCGTTCGAGCGCGCTCTCGCCGCGAGTGGCGACGACGCCCGTGAACTTCGCGTGCGGCGCCACGAATTGCTCGGTCAGTTCGATCCGCCTGCGCAGCCTCGGGTGGCTGTCGCAGTCGTCGAGGAAGATCGCGCTGAACGGGCCCAGCGGATCGGCGCCCATCCAGCCGGCGATCTCGTTGTGGTCGAGCTCCGGAAGCTCGGCGGCGAAGGCAGGCAGGCTGGCGTTTTCGTTGATCTGCGTCTTCCAGCGGTAGGCGACCGAGGCGGTGAGCCCAGCGCCGGCGATCACCGGAACGCTCCCCTGGAGGGCGCGAGCGAGCGCCTTCGGTGGCGAGTCCTCGCCGGCGTCCGGACCCCACTGCGCTGCCAGCGTTTCGAGATGCGACGCCGTCACGTCGATCTCGGCTGCCAGGCGCGGTCCGGCGCCGCACAGCGCGGCGACCTCGAGCGCGCTGACGAGCAGGTAGGCGATCGCAGCGCGCGGCTCGAAGCCCGCCGGGATCGGGATCACGGGCACGCCCGCGGAGCGGGCCAGCTCGGCAAGCAGCCCGCCGCTGGTCACGACGATCCGCCGGGCTCCCAGTGCTCCGGCCGACTCGAAGCACGCGAGCGTCTCCTCGGTGTTGCCCGAGTAGCTGGCGCAGAGCACCGTTGTGTCGGGCGTGGTCCACGACGGCAGCCCGTAGCCGCAGGCCCCCAGGAGCGGGCGGGAGGCATGATCCGCGAGCGCCGCGCGAGCGAGCGTACCGCCCATCGCCGAGCCGCCCATCCCGGCCACGATCAAACCGCCTGGCGTGTCGATCGGCTCGATCGCGGCCGACTCGACGCGCCACAGCGCGTCACCGAGCTGCTCTGGCATCGCGAGGATGTCGGCGAGCATGTGCCCAGAATCGAGCGCGTCGATCGTGGCGCGGTCGAGCACGCTCACAGGCGCTCTCCTGCGGCCAACCGGGTCCCCGCCGCGACCAGCCGACCCGCGGCGATCTGCGCATCCTCGCCCACTACGACTCCCTCCTTGAGCTCGACGTTGGGGCCGATCTCCGCACGCTCGCCGACGATGCTGCCCCGCAGCACCGCGCCGGCGCCGATCTGCGCGCCGGCCAGGACGACCGAGCGCTCGATCGAGGCCCGTGCGCCGACCCGCACCCCCTCCCCCAGCACCACCAGCTCGCCGATTCGCGCGTCTGTGGCGATCTCGCAGCGCGCGCCGATCGCGGTCGAGGAGCCGTTGCGTCGGCTGTTGGTCGCCACGGCTCCGGTGACGATGTCGAAGCTTCCCTGCATGTAGCGCTCAGGGGTCCCGATGTCGAGCCAGTAGCCGTCCGCCCGGTAGCCGTAGAGCCCTGCGCCGATCAGCGCAGGCCAGACCTCGCGCTCGATCGAAACCGCCCGCTCGGGAGCTATCAGCTCGAGCACGCTGCGTTCGAGCACATAGGCTCCGGCGCTGATCAGCGCGGCGCCCGGTTCGGGCTGGCTTGGCTTCTCGACGAACTCGAGCACCGCGTCGTCGGGCCCGCAGCGCACCATTCCGTAGGCGCTCGCGTCATCGACGGCGACCAGCGCAAGCGTCGCGACGGCGCCGGTCCGCTCGTGCGCGAGCAGTTGGGCCCCGAGGTCGATGTCGGTCAGGATGTCGCCGTTGCAGACGACGAAACGCTCGTCGAGCAGCTCCCGCGCGAGCAACAGCGGCCCGCCGGTGCCGAGCGGCTGGGACTCGGCCACGTAACGCAGCCGTATACCGTGGCTCGACCCGTCGCCGAGCACCTCCCGCACGCCGTCGGCCTGAAAGCCGCAGCAGAGGATGACGTCGCTGCAGCCATGACGGCGCAGCCAGTCGAGCATGTACACGATGAAGGGCCGATCGACGAGCGTGACGACCGGCTTTGCGATGCGCGAGGTGAGTGGCCGGAGCCGCGTGCCGCTGCCGCCGGCGAGGATCACCGCCTGCATGACGCGCTCATCCGATCCCAATCCCCTCGTAGGTCAGTCCCGCGGCGCGGACCGCTGCGGCGTCCAGCGCGTTGCGCCCGTCGATCACGACACTGCCGGTCATCGCGGCGGCAACAGCCTGCCACTCGAGCGTGAGGAACTCGGGCCACTCGGTGACGAGCACGATCGCGTCCGCACCGGCGACGACGTCCTCGACGCAATCCGCGTAGTCCAGCTCGGGCATGATCTTGCGAGCTTCGTCCGTGGCGACCGGGTCGTAGACACGCACGTGTGCGCCCTCGGTCGCCAGTCGCGCCGCGAGCACCAGCGACGACGCACCGCGCATGTCGTCGGTGTTCGGCTTGAAGGCGAGGCCCAGCAGGCCGATCCGTGTGCCGGCCAGCGATCCCAGCTGGCGCGTCAGCTTGGAGACGACGCGGCGCTTCTGGAGCTCGTTGACCTCGATCACCGAGCTCAGCAGCTGGAAGTGATAGCCGGAGTTGGCGGCCAGCAGCTTCAGCGCGCTGACGTCCTTGGTGAAGCACGAGCCGCCGTAGCCGATCCCCGCCGAGAGGAACATCGGACCGATCCGCGCATCCAGCCCTACTCCCTTTGCCACCTCGAGCACGTTCGCACCCGTCTCCTCGCAGACGTTCGCGATCTCGTTGATGAAGGAGATCTTCGTCGCCAGGAACGCGTTGGAGGCCAGCTTGATCATCTCGGCGCTGGCGACGTCCGTGCGCAGCAACGGCGCGTCGAGCGGCGCATACAGCTCGCACACCGCGTCGCCGGCCCAGCCGTCGGACTCCTCGCCGACGACTACGCGATCGGGACGCGTAAAGTCGTCGAGCGCCGAGCCCTCCTTGAGGAACTCAGGGCACGAGACGTAGGCGAGCTCACCCTTGCCCTGGTCCGCGAGGATTCGCCCGATCGCCTTACCGGTGCCGCACGGCACCGTCGACTTCATCACCAGCGCGTGCTCGGCGGACGCGGGCATCTCATCGACCACGGCGAGCACGGCGGAGAGATCCGCATCGCCGGCGTAGGTCGGCGGCGTACCGACCGACACGAACAGCAAGCGCGAGTTGCTGACCGCCTCCTGGAGCGACGTCGAGAAGTGCATCCGGTGGCTGTTGCGCGCGATCACCTCGGCCAGCCCGGGCTCGTAGATCGGTACCTCGCCGCGGCGGAGCAGCTCGATCTTCGACTCGTCGATGTCCACGCAATAGACGTCGCTGCCGAGATCGGCAAAGCCCGCAGCGGTGACGAGACCCACGTAACCGGTGCCGATCACACCGATCGGTTCGCGCGCGCCTTTCATGCGCCCGCAAGGCTATAGGAGCGCCGCTGCAGAGCCCCGGGCCGTCGATCGGGTCGGCGGCCTTCGCGGCGGGTCGCGTCAGCGTCAGGACGTTGCGCCGGTGGCACCCGTCGCGCCGGTCGGACCGCTCGGCCCCGTGGGACCGGTCGGGCCGGTGGGTCCGCTCGACCCGTAGTCGACCGTGAACGCCGTACCGCTGGTACTCAGCAGGCTTGGCAGCGCGTAGCTCTGCTCGTTGGGCGTATAGGTGAGGCTTCCGTTGCTCGAGAGGACGATCGCGCCGTAGTTCCATGTCGGATCGTCGATCGGCCCGGTGTGGCGGCCCGCGGCGCCGATCGAGGTGACCGAGGCCGAGGTGAAGCCGATCTGCCCGAAATCGGTCAGTCGCAGCGGTTTGCAGCGGTTGTTGCCGTCGCAGTTCGACGGCGCCTCGGCGATCCACTCGGCGGCACTGGTGTCCGGCGGCGGCGAGCGCATCAGGGAGCGCTTGACGAAGGGCTTCGCGCCACCGGTGGCATCGGTGAGCGCGACCCTCACCTTGTCCGAGCTCACGTGAACGCTCGCCGTGATCGAATCGCCCGGCCGGACCCTGATGCCGCGGATCGTGATCGGTGGGCCCGGCAGCAGCTCATACCAGGCGTAGTAGAAGAGCACACCGTGCTTGCTGCAGTCCGCCTCGGTGCCGATCTGCTCGAGCGCCTGGGAGTGCTGCGAATACCCGCCGAGACCGACCCAGAACGCTGCAAAGGTCGTGCGATGGGGTGTGCAGGTCGCCGAAGGCTGCACCCAGGAGCCGCTGATGTTGACGAAATGCTTGGCGAGGCGCTTCGAGCGCGGAGCGGCGAGCGCAACCCAGCCGGCCCAGTTGGGGCTCGACTGATTGCGGATCGTGCCCGCGAACGCGGCGCCAGCTCCGGCGATCGCAACAGCGATTACACAGGCCGCCGCCGCAAGCACGCGACGGAGGTGCGCTGGCCTATGTCTCATCGGCACCAAGGAAGCTTAACGAGGAGTCTCGGAAATCATCGCACTCCGCCGGTGGGGGGTGCTGCGAGCCCAGCCGAGCTCACGCCCGCAGCTGGTGCGAAGCCTGGGGCGGCTAACGGGCGCCGGCCGCGATTGCGAGGAAGGCCTCGGCACGCCGCAGGTCGCGCGCCGCGCGCGCCGCCTCCTCGCTGCCCGCCGGCGCCAGCTCGGCTGAGCGCCGCGCCCCCGCGACGCGCTCGTGCAGGTCCGCCGTATTCAGACGCGCCGGATCGACCGCCTCCTCGACAAGCACCAGCGCACGGTTCTCGGACATCTGCACGTAGCCCTCGGCCTGCGCATAGCGCACGATCTCAGTCTCGGAGCGGTAGAGGCGCAGCTCCGTCGGCTCCAGCCGCGCCAGCAGCGGCTCGTGATTGGCGAGCAGGCCGATCGAGCCGATCGTCGTGCGCGTCGAGAGCATCTCGACCTCCTCGTTGAAGACCTCCCCGTCGGGCGTGAGGACCTCGGCGACAAAGCGGTTGCGCGCCATCAGCTGTTCTTGGCGGCCGCCTCGACGACCTGCTCGATCCGGCCCTTGAGAAAGAACGCACTCTCCGGCAGATCGTCGTGCTTGCCCTCGATCAGCTCGGCGAAGCCGCGGATCGTCTCGGCGATCGGCACGTACTCGCCGGGAGTGCCGGTGAACTGCTCCGCAACCGAGAACGGTTGCGAGAGGAACCGCTCGACTCTGCGCGCGCGCTGGACGGTGACCTTGTCCTCGTCGGAGAGCTCGTCGATGCCGAGGATCGCGATGATGTCCTGGAGCTCCCGGTAGCGCTGCAGGATCTCCTTGACGCGGTTGGCGACGCGGAAGTGCTCCTCGCCGACGATGTCGGGCTTGAGGATCGTCGAGGTCGAGTCCAGTGGGTCGACGGCCGGGTAGATGCCCTTCTCCGAGATCGCGCGGGACAGTGTCGTGGTGGCGTTGAGGTGGGCGAAGACGGATGCCGGCGCCGGATCGGTGAGGTCGTCGGCCGGGACGTAGATCGCCTGGATGGAGGTCACGGAGCCGGCGCTGGTCGAGGCGATGCGCTCCTGCAGCTGCCCCATCTCCGTCTCAAGCGTCGGCTGGTAGCCGACCTGCGACGGCATCCGGCCGAGCAATGCCGAGACCTCGGAGCCGGCCTGGACGAAACGGAAGATGTTGTCGATGAAGAGCAGCACGTCCTGGCCCTGATCACGGAAGTACTCGGCCATCGTCAGGCCCGACAGCGCGACCCGCATGCGTGCCCCGGGCGGCTCGTTCATCTGGCCGAAGACGAGCATCGTCTTCTCCAGCACGCCCGACTCCTTCATCTCCAGCCACAGGTCGTTGCCCTCCCGCGAGCGCTCACCGACGCCGCAGAAGGCGGACAGGCCTCCGTGCTCCTTGGCCAGGTTGTGAATCAGCTCCTGGATCAGCACCGTCTTGCCGACGCCGGCGCCGCCGAACAGGCCGACCTTGCCGCCCTTCGCATAAGGGGCGAGCAGGTCGACCACCTTGATGCCGGTCTCGAACATCTCGGTCGTCGGCGCGAGGTCCTCGACCCGGGGAGCATCCTGGTGGATGCCGCGGCGCTCGGTGTCGGCCGGCAACGGCTCGCCGAGGTCGATCGGCTCGCCGAGCACGTTGAAGATGCGGCCCAGCGTGACCGTCCCGACGGGCACCGTGATCGGCCCACCGGTGTCGGTCATCTGCGCGCCCCGCGCGAGACCGTCGGTCGAATCCATCGCCACGGCACGGACGCGGTTGTCGCCGAGATGCTGCTGAACCTCGCAGACCAGCAGCTGGTCCGCGTCGCTGGAGACCCCCTCCATCTCCTCGGCTCCACTCGCTCGCACGACCGTGATCGCGTGGTTGATCTCCGGCAGCCGCTCGTGGAAGACCGCGTCGATGACGACTCCCTGGATCTCCTCGATGTAACCCACGTTGGGAGCTGGTTCGGGGGCGCTCGACGCCTTGCGGGCGGCCGCTTTTGGGGAGGTTGACGCTTGCATCGGTGCTGGCTCCTTTGTCCTAGACCAGCGACTCGGCGCCGGCGACGACTTCCATTATCTCCTGCGTGATCTCGGCCTGGCGGGCACGGTTCATCACGAGCGCGAGATCCTCGATCAGCTCGCCCGCGTTCTCGGAGGCACTGCGCATCGCGGTCATCCGTGCTCCGTGCTCGGACGCAGTCGACTCGAGCAGCGCGCGGTAGAGCGAGATCTCGACGTAGTCCGGAAGCAGCACGCGCAGGATCTCCTCGGCGTCGGGCTCGTACTCCACGAGCGGGCGAGGAGTATCGGAGCTCTCCGGCACGAGGTCGTCCTCGCCGAGAATCGTCGCCTCCGCGATCGGCAGCAGGGTTTCGCGCGTGACCCGCTGCGTGAGCGGCGAGACGTACCCGTTGAAAAGGATTTCGACGCGGTCGAGCTTCCCGTCGATGTAGCCGCTCGTCAGGTCGTCGGCAATGCGACGCGCGTCGGCGTAGGACGGGCGGTCGGTGAAGCCGGTGTAGGCCCCTTCGAGCGTCCGCCCGCGGAAGGTCAGCGAGGAGACGCCGCGGCGGCCGGAGGCGAACCAGACGGGCATCTTCTGCTCCGCCTCGACCTCGTCGGCGAGCCGCAGACCCGCACGGATGATCTGGGAGTTGAAGGCGCCGGCGAGACCGCGATCCGCGGTGACCAGCAGGATCCCGACATGCTCCTCCTGCTCATGCGCGGCCAGCAGCGGCAGCCGCGAGACCTCGGCGCCGGCGTCCCTGGCCGCCTGGCGGGTCATCCGCCGCAACGCGTCCGCGTAGGGGCGCAGAGCAGCGATCCGCTGCTCCGCACGCCGCAGCCGGGCGGCTGAGACGGCCTCCATCGCACGCGTGATCTTCTGGATGTTCTTGAAGCTCGCGATGCGGGTGCGGACTTCGCGCTGGGATGCCATGAGCTGTCGCCGACGCCCTGACGGCTACGCCGTCGCGGCCTCCGGCTCGCGTTCGGCGCCCTCCGCCGCGTCCTCATCCGCCGCCCCGGGCTCCGCGGTGTCCTCCGCGCTCGGATCGCCGGACCGCGGCGCATCGGCCACGTCGTCATCGAGCGGCTGCCCCTCCTCATCGAGGTCGTAGCCGAAGTCCTCGGCGATCTGATCGACCGCCGTCTTCACCGCCGCCTGCGTCTCATCCGACCAGTCGCCAGCGGCAATCTTCTTGCGCAGCTCCGGATGGTGGGCGTGCGCGGCCGAGATCAGATCGGCCAGGAACGCCGGCACGCGATCGACCGTGATGCGGTCGATGAAACCGTTCGTCGCCGCATAGACCTGCAGCACCTGATCCTCAACCGCCAGCGGCTGGCGCTCACCCTGGTTGAGCGCCTTGACCAACCGCTCGCCGCGGGCAAGCGTGCGCTGCGTGTCGGCATCGAGATCCGAGCCGAACTGGGAGAACGCCTCGAGGTCGCGATACTGCGACAGCTCGAGCTTGAGGCGTCCGGCGACCTTCTTCATCGGAGGGATCTGCGCGTTGCCGCCGACCCTCGAGACCGAGATCCCGACGTTGATCGCCGGGCGCACTCCCGAGTTGAAGAGCTTCGGCTCGAGGAAGATCTGCCCGTCGGTGATCGAGATCACGTTCGTCGGAATGTAGGCCGAGACGTCGCCGGCCTGCGTTTCGATGATCGGCAGCGCCGTCATCGACCCCCCACCCAGCTCGTCGTTGAGCTTGACCGCGCGCTCCAGCAGGCGTGAGTGCAGGTAGAAGACGTCGCCCGGGTAGGCCTCACGTCCCGGCGGGCGGCGCAGCAGCAGCGACATCTGGCGGTAGGCGTAGGCGTGCTTGGTGAGGTCGTCGTACACGCACAGCGTGTGGCCACCGTTGTACACGAAGTGCTCGGCCATCGCGCAACCGGCGTAGGGCGCCATGAACTTGATCGGCGCCGCCTCGTCTGCGCCGGCGGCGACGATGATCGTGTTCTCGAGCGCGCCGGCGGCGCGCAGCGTTTCCGCGAGCGCCACCACGGTCGCCATGCGCTGGCCGATCGCGACATACACGCAGACCACGCCGGTGTCGCGGTTGTTGATGATCGTGTCGATCGCGATCGCGGTCTTGCCGGTCTGGCGGTCGCCGATGATCAGCTCGCGCTGGCCGCGGCCGATCGGGATCATCGAGTCGATCGCCTTCAGCCCGGTCTGCATCGGCTCGAGCACCGGCTGACGCTGGACCACGCCCGGCGCCTTGAACTCGGCTGGGCGTGTCTCGGTCGTCGCGATCTCTCCCTTGCCGTCGAGCGGCCGGCCGAGCGGCGAGACGATCCGCCCGAGCAGGGCGTCGCCGACCGGGATCTCTAGCAGGCGGCCGGTGCGCTTGACGGTGTCGCCCTCGACGATGCTCTCCCACTCGCCGAACAGCACGACGCCGACGTTGTCGGACTCGAGGTTGAGCGCCAGCCCGACGACGTCATGCGGCAGCTCGAGCATCTCGTACGACATCGCGTTCTCCAGCCCGTGGATACGCGCGATGCCGTCGGCGATCGACAGCACCGTGCCGACCTCGGTCAGCGTCGCACTGCCCGCGTCTAGCCCCTCGATGCGGCTCTTCAGGATGCTGGTGATTTCGTCCGGGTTGATCTGCATGTGCGTTAGGGCTCCTTGGCGTCGCGGCGGCGGGCCTAGCCCCGAGCGACTTGCCTGCGTAGTTGTTCAAGACGGTTGCGGATCGAGGCGTCGAGGATCGCGTTGCCGACGCGCAGCACGATGCCGCCGAGTATGTCCGGGTCGACCGTTGAGGTCAGCTCCACGCGCCGTCCGGTCTGCTGGCCGACCTGTTCTCCGATCTGCGCCACGGCCGCGTCCGCCAGCGCGATCGCGCTCGTGACGTGGACGGGCAGCAGCTGATTCTCCTTCTCCCAGAGCCGATCGAGCCCGCGGCGCATGCGAAAGATCACGGGCATCCGGTGGTTCTCGATCAGCAGCTCGAGGAAGTTGGTTAACAGCGGGTCGGCGCCGGTCAGCGTCCGAGCCAGGCCGTCGCGCTTCTCCTCCGTCGAGAAGTAGGGCGAGAAGAAGAAGACCTGCAGGTCGCGGTTGGAGTCCAGCGCATCCGCGACTTGGCCGAGCTGCTCGCGCACGACGTCCAGGCGCCCCTGCTCCTGGGCAGCTTCGAACAGCGCGCGCGCGTAGACGGTGGCGATCTCTTCCATCGGCTGCTAGTTCTCCGAGGCCAGCGCCGAGAAGTCGAGCTCGCCGATCGCCTCTTCCACCAGGCGCCGTTGGTCGGCGCTGTCCAGCGACTTGCGGGTGACCTTCTCGGTCGCGAGGATCGTGAGGTTCGTGACCTCCTTGCGGATCTCGCCGATCGCACGCTGCGTTTCGGCCTCGATGTCTCGCTTGGTCTGCTCGAGCAGGTGCTCGTGCCGCTGGTGCGCGGCTGCGGTCGCCTCGTGCTCGTGTTCCTCTGCCGCACGACGTGCCCGGGTCACGATCTCCTCGGCTTGTCCGCGCGCCTCCTTCAGGCGCTCGCGGTACTCTGCCAGCAGCGTGTTCGCCTCGACGCGCGTGCGCTCGGCTGTGTCGATCGCGTCCTCAATCGACTTCTGGCGACGGTCCAGCGCATCGCGGATCGCCGGGAACGCGAACCGCCGCAGCAGCAGCATCGAGGCCACAAACACCAGCAGGGTCCAGATCATCAGCCCGAGGCTGGGCGAGATCAGGAACTTGCCGGATGTCGACGCCGCGACGATCAGATGTGAGCTGACTGGCATCGCAGCGGCCTAGACGATGAACGCCGCGAGTAGGCCGGCGACGAGGCCGTAGAAGAAGCACGCCTCGGTCAGGGCGAACCCGAGCCACTGGATCTGCGTGATCTCGTCGCGCATCTCGGGCTGGCGCGTGATGGCCTCGATCGACTTGCCGAAGATGATGCCGATGCCGACGCCCGCGCCGACTGCTCCGAGGCCGCCGCCGACGCCAAGGCCTATCGACTTGCCGGCATTTGCTATGTCGACGTCTGCGAATACGGAAATGAGGCTGTGCAACACGGTGACTCCTTCTGTAGGGCTAATGGTGGTCGGCGACCGCTCCGCCGAGATAGATCGCGGTGAGCGTCGCGAAGATGAACGCTTGGAGCGCCGCGACGAGGCCGACCTCGAACGCGAACAGCGCGACTCCGAACGGCAGGGTGAACCAGCCGAGCGCCGACACGCCGAGCAGGACCGCGAGCGCCCCGGCCATGAAAAGGATGATCAGGTGTCCGGCGAGGATGTTGGCGAACAGACGAACCGAGAGCGACATCAGGCGCATCACGTTCGAGAGCAGTTCGAGCACGAAGATGAAGCCGGCCATCGGCCCGGTCACTCCTCCGGGGATCAGCCCCTTCAGGTAGCCGATCGGCCCCTTGGCGCGGATCCCCTCGGCCGTGTAGGAGACGAAGACGACCAGCGCGAGCACGAGCGGGATCGAGAGGTTCGCCGTCGCGGCGTATAGCGAGAAGGCCGGGATGTGTGCGCCGAAGATGTTGATCGTCTCGCTGCTCGTCGGCAGCGGGATGTATCCGACCAGGTTCGAGAAGAAGATGAAGAGAGCCAGCGTGGCGATGAAGGGAAACCACTTCACCGCCATGCGGCGGTCCATGTTCGCGCCGACGATGTTGTTCTGCAGGACCCCAAAGACCACCTCGACGGCGGTCTGGACGCGGTTCGGCCGCTGCTTCATCCGGCGGGCCACGTAGATCATCGTCACACAGGTCAGGATCGCCGCCAGGAAGAGGTACAGAACGGCCTTGTTGATCGAGACGATGCCGAGATTCACCCATGTGTGCAACTTGAACTCGGCCTGCGGCTGGTAGGAGCTGTTTTTCCCGGCGGTGCCGAACGCGAGCACCAGCGCGAGTGTTCCTCCGAGCCAGATCGCGACACCGATCGCCACCTTGCGCTTGGTGCTCACGACGGCCGCCGCAACCCGGCCGTGATCGGGCCGCGAAGCACGACCTTCACCACCAACTCGACGGTGAAGGCGGCAAGCACGACGACCGCCGCCGCGATCCCATCGGGTGTGCCGATGGCGAAGCGCGCTACGAGCACGGCCAGGCCGACCAGCCAGACTCGTCCAAGGATTGCGACGAGGTGCAGCGCGGCGCGGACGCGGAAGTCGCGCGCGCTCCACGCGTGGCGCTCCACGTACGCCACGCCGAGCCGCGTGACGATCCAGGCGGCCGCGCCGATCGCGAAGCCCGCCTTGGGCAGGCTCGTCAGCAGCACGAACGGCGTGCTCGCGAGCACGAGCACGATGTCGAGGTAGCGGATGAACGCGACTGCGAGCGCAGCGCCGTCCCCCTCCTCCCCCGTGCTCGCAGGATCCGTGGTTAACGGGGTCACATGGCCATCTGATCGAGTTGCGTGGGCGAGCATTGCGAGCGAGCGTTGGTGCGGATCAGCAACCGGGGCGACGACGGCGCATTGCGAGCGCCGCCGTGTGGGCCCAGGCCGCTCGTCTGCGGCGCCGCGTACACGCCCGATGTCGTCCGGCCAGGCGTCGGCAAGGCTCCGGCGGGCGGCCAGACTCCGGTCGTCGATCGTCTGCATGGGCGTGGTCGGACATCGTCGAGTTGCACCCTATACCCGGACTGCGGCCCTGTGCCAGCGGGCCGGCCGTGGGATCCGGGCGGTAGGGGGCCCGACGGCGGGCTCAGTGTAGCGGCGGGCCAACTTTGTAACAAGATTGTAACAAAAGCCCCGAGCCCCGAGCCGCTGGCGGAAAAACGCCTGGGCGTCGCGCCACCGATGTCGTGCAGCTCATCCGGATACCCGGCCGCGCGCCCTCCTACAGGTCGAGCGACCAGTCCAGTCCGCGCCCTTCGAGCTCGGCGAGCACGCGCGGCAGCGCCGCCACCGTGCGTCGCCAGGATCCCTCGGCGCTGTAGTCGTCGGCGTCGTGCAGCAACAGCACGGACCCCTCGCGCACCTCGCGGCCGACGAGCGTCGCGACGATCGAATCGGGGGTGGCGCGAGCCTGCCAGTCACGGCCCCAGTGCGTCCACAGCAGGGGCCGCCAGCCGTTGCGACGCACGAGCGCGAGCGCCGCAGCGTTGAAGATCCCATAGGGCGGCCGGTAGCGCTCGATCGGAGCGCCGGTTGTCTCCTCGATGCGGGCGGCGCCGCGCTCGATGTCCTCGCGGACGGCACGCGGCCCGAGGCGCAGCTGGTTGCGGTGGCGGTCGCAGTGCAGGCCGATGCCATGCCCGGCCGCGACGATCTCGGCCGCGAGCGACGGGTTGCGCGCAACCTGCTCGCCGACCAGGAAGAAGGTCGCGCGCACGCCACGCGCCGCGAGCGCCTCCAGCACGGCGGGCGTGCCCTCCCGGTGGGGTCCGTCGTCGAAGGTCAGGCCGTAGCCGCGCCCGTCGGTCGTGCGATCGGCGATCCCCAACGGCGAGCGCAGAGAGCGCAGCGCCCCAGCGAGCGCCGGAAAGACATAGGCGCCGCTGATCAGCGATCCGGCGAGCGCGCAGGCTCCCGCCACGCTTTGGCTGCGATGATCGCGGCTGGTCATGCTCTCGTTGCTCATCGGCATTGCGTTGGCTAGCGGCGCCTCCACGCTCTACAGCCTAGGGATCGCGGTTCAATCACTCGACGCCCGCGTCAGCGCACGCGAGCACGCGCTGCGAATATCGCTGCTGACGCACCTCGCCACGCGCGCCCGCTGGCTGTTCGGGACCGGCATGACGGCGATCGGCTGGCCGCTGCAGATCCTCGCGCTCTCCTACGTGCCGCTCGTGGTCGTGCAGCCGGCGCTCGCCTCGGGGCTGCTCGTGCTGCTGCTCGTCGGCGAGCGGATGCTGGGCGAGTCGCCGGGGCGTCGCGAGCTGCTGGCCGTCGGCGCGATCGTCGCAGGAGTTGCGGGCATCGCCGTACTCGCGCCGGGGCACAGCACCCATCACGTGCACGGGGTCGCGGTGTTCGTCGTCCTCACGCTGTTGGGCGCCGCGGCTTTTACGCCGTTCGTGCTCCAGCTGATCGGACGTCCGATCGCCAACGCGACGATGATCGGCGCCGGACTCGCGTTCGCCTGGAGCGGCCTGGTGAACCAGTTCGTCGCGGACGCCGGCCAGAACGGACACTGGGGAACGGCGCTCAGCTGGGCGGCCGGTGCCGCCCTGGCCGCGCTCGTAGGCCTCACCTGCGAGATGAGCGCGCTGCAGCGCCGACCGGCGATCCTCGTGGCGCCCGTCGTATTCGTCGTCCAGACCGTGGTTCCGATCGGCCTGGCGCCGCTGGTCGTGCGCGCGAGCTTCATCGACTCGCCACTGCACGGCATCCCGCTGCTCGGCTGCCTGCTGGTATTGCTGGTCGGGGCGATCACGATCGCCCGCTCCCCGGCGCTGCTCGCGATCGGCCGCTCGGGCGATCAGCTGGTGAGCGCGGAGAGCGGCAGCCCGATCAAGCCGTCTGACTGAAGCGCCGTCGCCAGGCGATCGAGCGCGCGCAGCGATTGCGCTGACCCGCTCAACGAAACGACGATCACGGCGCCCGCCCGCAGGTGCTGCTTCGGCAGGCGACTGTCCGCGCCGAGTGTCAGGAAGCCGCGCACCGGCAGCCCGCCTGCGGTGCGCGCCAGCAGCAGTTGCCCCAACGACGGGTCGTGCGGCTCGAGGTAGTAGAAGCGGTGATGCAGGTGAAGCGCGCGCGCCTCGCGGCGCAGCGTGCTCGAGGTGCGCATCCAGCCGAACAGGCCGGCATGGCCGATGGTCGGGATCGGCACGTCCCCGTAGGAGCTCAGCGCGCGCATTGCCGGCGCCGTCAGCGCCACCGTGGTGGCGATCGACGCCTCGAGGCCATCGTGCCCGAGGCGCCTTGCCACCTTCGCGGCGTCGGCCACCGGCGCGTGCACGATCAGCGCCACCGCCGGACGGTCGGTCTTCATCGTCTTCACCGGGTGGATCCCGACGACCGCAGCCAGGGCGGCCACCTCGTCGGTCGACATCACCCACGCTCCGGCGCCCAGCGACATCAACACCGCCGCGCCGATGCTCACGACGCGCAGCCGCCAGGCCGCGACGGGGCTCGCGCGCCGGTGCGCGGACAGCACGGCCGATGCGGCGTCGAGCGCCGCTCCGGCGGACACCGCCCGGCGCTGCGTAGGACCGGCGCAACCGCGTTCGACATGCCCGACGAGCTCTCGGGGGTCCTCGGCGAGCAGCAGGAACTCGTGCTTGGCCATCAGTCTGGTGTTGAGCTTCGCGTGGCCGACGGGCAGACCGTAGGAAACGACCGGGCAGCCGCGTGCCATCGCCTCGAGGCAGGTGACCCCACCCGTCGAGTGCACCAGCACGTCCGCCGCCGCGAGCAGATCCGACATCTGGTCCGTGAAGCCGAGGACGCGAACGCGCGCTGCTGTGGCGAAACGCTCGCTCAGCCGTGCGCGCGCCAGCTCGTTGCGCCCGGCGAGGCAGACCACGGTCGCGTCGGGGATTCGAAGCAGCTCCTCGACGGCACCCTCGAGGTCGCCGACTCCCCAGCCGCCGCCGGAGACCACCACGACGCGGCGTGCCGCGGAGAGCCCGAGCGCGGCGCGCGCAGCGCGACGGTCGCGCGGCGCCAGGAAGTCGGCAGCGATCAGCGGCCTGACGACCTGGGCGCTGCCGCGCCCGGCGATCCGCTCGACGTCGCGGACCGAGGCGTCGTACATCACGAGGTGAGTGTCGATCCCGCGCTGCGCCCAGAAGAACAGCCCGGTCATGTCGGTGATCGTCGCCACCGTGGTGATGTCGAGCAGACGCCGGCGCCGCAGGTGGCTTAGGACCACGGTGATCGCCGGATAGGTCGAGACGACGACATCGGGATCGCGCCGCAGGATCTCTCGTCTCAGCGAACTCGCGCCAAGCCGGCAGAGCACCTGCTTGGTGATGAAGCGAATCGGCGCAAGGTGCTCGAGCATCCAGTAATACACGGAGTAGGACCGTGGCGAGACGCGCAGCTGCGTGCGGTAGCCGTCCTCCACGGCCGAGCGCATGCGCTCGCCCATCGCCGCCAGTCCGTCGATCACCGAAACCTCAACTGGCTCGCCGCAGCTCTCGAGCTGCTCTCTGAGCGCGCGTGCGGCCGCGGCGTGCCCCTCCCCGACGTCCGCCGAGAGAATCAGTACCCGTCGCGGCCCGGGGGCGCGCGGAATTGGGGGATCGTGTTGGCTGCGGAGGCGCAAAGCTATGTGGGGCGGCCGACCGGCGCCCACCCCGCGCGAAACGTCCAAGGCCTGCGGGTGGTCCACGAAGGCCTGCGGATGGTCCAACTGTAGCGGGCTGGACGGCGAAACGTAAGAAATTGCTACGAAAGTTCACGCCTTGGCAGTCGCCCCCACACGCCGCCGCGGACCGCCGGCGCCCACCGGCGGCAGAGCGTTGCGGCCCGGCCCGGCGCGCACGCCGGGCGCAGAGCGGTGATCATTGCTGCGTGGCGACCAGCATCCTGCCGCCCCGGCCCACGCACGGGGTAGAAGAACATCCGCCCATGGCCGCCGGCGCAATCCGGCTGCGCGCGTCCGCCCCATCGGCGCCGGCACACGACAGCGGACGCGCCGCGCTCGTCGGCACGCTCGCGCTCGTCGGACTGGTGGCCGTGATGGCGCTGTTGGCGACGGCGACGGCCGGCGCGCCATCGAGCGCGGTGGCCGAGGCCAGCCCGCACTTCTTCCCCGCTTGGCTCGCTGGACCGCTTCACGGCATTGGCCTGAGTGCGTCGATCGGCGTGCTCGAAGCGCTCGTCCTCGCGATCTGCGCGTGTTACGCGATCGCGCTGCGCTGCGCCTCGGCGATCTCCTCGCGACGGCTGTGGGGCGCGATCGTGCTCGCGCACGTCGCCGCACTGCTCGCACCGCCGCTGTTCTCAGGCGATGTCTTCGGCTACATCGGCTTCGCCCGCCTGGACGTGCTCCACGGACTGAGCCCCTACATCCATACCGCGGCTGCGGCGCCCCACGATGCGGTCTATCACCTGCTCGGCTGGACGAACCTGACGACCCCCTACGGCCCGCTGTTCACGCTGTTGACCGATGCGCTCGTGCCGCTCGGCATCGCCGGCGGCCTGTGGGCGCTGAAGAGCATCGCGGCGCTGACCAGCCTCGCAACCGTCGCGTTGATCTGGCGCATCGCACCGCGCGTGGGGCGCTCGCGGCGCAGCGCGATCGCGTTCTACGGACTGAACCCGCTCGTTCTTGTGTTCGCCGTGCCGGGGGCGCACAACGAGGCGCTGATCGGGATGTTCGTGGCCGCCGGGGCGCTTTGCATCCTGGCGGGACAGGAACTGCGCGGCGGGGTCTCGCTCGTCGCAGCGAGCGCGATCAAGGCCTCGGCGGCGCTCGCCCTGCCGTTCGCGCTGCTCGGCGCCCGCGATCGTCGTCGCCTCGCGGCGTCGCTCGCGCTGGGGCTGGCGCTCGCGGCCG